>ERZ1034998.47-NODE-47-length-84048-cov-50.381579_pt1 | contig 84048 bp, 81 predicted proteins | sample MGYA00520621_ERZ1034998 | MGnify/ENA primary metagenome ERZ1034998 (study PRJEB33766, sample SAMN09781748) | gut metagenome | biome: gut microbiome | host: Homo sapiens | place: Madagascar | study: EMG produced TPA metagenomics assembly of the PRJNA485056 data set... | reverse complement strand
AAATTTGAGTTTGATAACATATCACCAAATAAAAAAAGAAGTAAAAAAATATTTATTCTCTGTGCCCCACTATTTTTAAGCAGTTTCGTATCATACTATGTTTGTAACTTATCAAAGTATACAATCGATAGAATTATGGGTGAAACCGAACAGGCCTATTATGGTTTTATCTCCATGCCTGTATTTGTTGTGTTTTTATTTACAAACTTTATATACCAGCCTATGTTAAAGGACATATCCGAATTATGGGTAGAACAGAAAAAACTTTTATTTAAAAAGAAACTTCTGTCCGCCGTCTCCCTTATAGGAATAATATCCATTATCGTATTGGTTGGCGGTTGGTTTCTCGGTGTATGGGGACTCGGCATACTGTACGGTGTAAATATGGAAAAATATAAATATGAACTTATGGTTTTATTAATAGGCAGTGTATTTTATGCGTTTTCAGCGTTTTTCTCTGTAATTATAACCGTCATGAGGAAGCAAAAATTTGCATTATATGTATATGTTGCAGTTCTTATTGTATTTCAATTTGCAACAACCTACTTAGTTAAGAGTGACGGTATCATGGGAGCATCACTGTCATATGCCTTATCTATGGGAATCGTAGCTTTACTATATCTTTTCATAGTTGTATTACAGATTAAAAATATGTCTTCAGAATAAATTTATACTTAAAAGACGTTAGCCGGATTTGTGGCTAACGTCTCTTTTTTACTATTCTTCAGAGTCCTTTTTCCATACCCCGATACGTTCCTCTTCTATAACCAGCGGTCTCTTCATTATCCTCTGATTCATACTCAGTATGTACTCTCCAATAAATCCTAAGAAAAATAATTGTACAGCTCCTAAGAAAAACATTCCTATCATCATAGGTGCATATCCTGCCGTAAATTTATCCCACATACATAACTTTAATATAAGATAAACCAATCCTATTATTGTACTACAGCCACCGATAAACATTCCGGTAAATGTACAAAGCCTCAATCCTATCTTTGTATATGAAGTAAAACTGAGCATTGCTGCATCGTAAAGACTGTACCAGTTATTATGAGTCTTGCCTGCCCTACGCTCCGGCTGTTCATATTCTATCTCTTTTCTCTTGTAACCAAGTTCTGCAACTATTCCTCTTAAGAACGGTGTAGGATCGTCAAGGTCTCTGAGAACCTCTACAAATTCCCTGTCATACAGACCTGAACCTGTAAAATGTTCTATCTGTTCCACATCAGAAAACTTCTTAATCATTTTATAATAAATACTTCTGAGCCAGTACATTATCTTGCTTTCTTTACTGCTCGTCTTTATTCCTATAACTATCTTATAGCCTTTCTCCCATTCTTCAAGATACTTCGGTATCAGTTCTATCGGATCCTGAAAATCACATACCATCGATATTGTGCAATCACCCGTTGTCTGCAATATCCCATAATATGGTGAATTAAACTGTCCAAAATTCTTTGCATTAAATATCGCTTTGATATGTGTATTTTTTTCACATATCTCTCTTAATAATGGTCTTGTATTATCCTTTGAATCATTATCTATAAATAAAAGTTCCCAATCATACTGAGTAAGCTGTTTTTCAAAAAGCTCGGTTATAGCCTCGCTCATAGGTTCAACATTATCTTCCTCATTATAACACGGAATCAGTACACTAACCTTCTTCATCTGTCATGCCTTCCTATTAACCTACACTATATTTTACATTGTGACATAAACTATCAACAATAATAATACCTATTAAATGTTTACATGTCAAGAAATTTAATCCCCCATTTATACTCCAACTATTTCCATCCGCCATTCTTAACCCATTCTATGGTCTCACGTATGCCGTCTTCAAATCTCACCTCAGGTCTGAACCCCGTATCCTCTGTAAGATTCGTTATATCCGCACACAGATGCATCACCTGCTTATCTCCATACGGCACATCCCCGAATCCCAGTTCAAGCTTTTCATCTATCGCATCTTTTAGAATTTCTACATATTCTTTTAAGGGTCTTGCTTCTCCGCCACCGAGACAGTAGATACTGCCATTTTTTCCTTTTTCACCCAGCAGGTAAAATGCATTTGCCACATCTTTAGAATACAGATAATCCCACATCTGTCCACCCGGTGTAAGTGACGGTTTTTCACCTTTTAACAGCTTTGATATGACTGACATTATCATTGTATTTTCACCGTCATACGGTCCGTATATGCTGAGGATCCTTGTCCATACATGCTCTATGCCAAGCTGTTCACACATTATTCTTGTCATTTGTCCGGCACACAACTTAGCTATGCCATATCCGTTTTCCGGAAATGCCGGTGTATCGGGTCTGAGTACCCCCTCAACCCTTCCATATTCAGCCTGTGAACCCGCACCGATAAATTTGCTGCATCCGAGTTCTTTTGCCACTGTAACGGCATCCAGAGCGTATTTAACATTATTATTCTGCAATCTCATATCATTTCTTGAATTTCCAAATGTTCCATCCCATGCAAAGTGATAAAATACATCTGCACCACCATTTATCATATCTCCAAGTTTTGATATCTCATCAAGTCCACACTCTGTTATCTGAACTTTATCAGGTTGAGGAATACGTGATATTCTCTTAGAACCCGGTCTGCACACTGCAACAACTTCTATATTTTCAGATATCAGTTTATTGATAAGTGCTATACCTATCGAACCGGTAGGACCGGTTATTATTGCTTTCTTCATATATTTCTCCATTCTCATTCAAGCGACTTATAGTACCATTTTATTACATTCATATAAGGTTCCAGTTCATCATCAGCAGTCATATATATAAGCTCTATATCATCCTTATTCAGATACATCATTTCCTTATATACCGCACTTCTTGCTTTACGCAATCCATAATCATTTAATCCTAAAAGATCTATAGTATACTGATTGCCTTCTATTACACCATCAGGATAGTACTTGAATTTATCTTCACATTCCTTGTCTAGCGGTGAAACAAACTGTTCTGAATCATAACCTCTGTCTTTCTTCCTACCACAGGTATTTTTATCATTGCACGATGCCACTATATTATTATAATCCAACGTTCTTTTACTTTGACCACCATTTAGATGTCTTGGTTCAATATGTTCATTATGCGACGTATCCACGTTTATTCTCCTACAGCAATATGCACATAAATATTTTTGTTCTTTTACCAATTCAGCTCTAAGTCTTTTTATATTTTCACTATTGTTAAATTTTTTATCATCATAAGTTACTTTAGGATGTTTTCTTTTAAAATCAATCAGCCATTGTGGCTCTTTACCCTTCTTTATATATAACACTATCTATTTCTCCTCTTTATCTGCATCCTTGCAGTTATCACATCCGGATGATTTTCACTTGTGATTCTTACAAGTTTCTGTATATTTTCCTCCGCCTTATCATATCTACCTTCATTTATCAGTACATATATTGAATGTATCAATTCTGTAGTAGACTCGTTCTGCGATGGTGTACCCATAAATTCTTCCATAATCATATTTGCATCATATCCATCAAGTCTGTCCATTTGTACAGCGGTAGATTTTCCCTCTTCCATTTTAATATAGTAAAGGTCATAATTATCATCAACCTCCGAAAGAACTACAGGTGAATGAGTTGTAACTATAAACTGAATATTGGGAAATACTTTTTTTAATTTTTTTAATATCTTTCTCTGCCATAACGGATGCATGTGAAGCTCTATTTCATCTATCAGAACTACACCTTCTCCCTCCAACGGATTATCTCTACATGGATTTGCTATGGTAAGTCTTCTTGCAAGATCTCCAAATAATGCTAAAATACATTTTTCGCCATCCGACATCTGAGATACATTTATGCTTGTTTTACCCTTATCTATCTTCATTTCAAGTCTCGGTTTTCTAACCACTCTAAGATTACTACAATCATCCAACATTGAGACTATTGCATGTCTGACTGCATTCAAAGACAAATCCGTATACTCTAAATCTCCACTTTCTATCTTACACTCATTTTCATAATCTTCCTGATTTCTGTACCACTCAAAAAATGTTCTGAAATCTATCCTGTTTTCTATTGCTTTTTCAAATGCCGAATATATGTCGAATATATGATGTGTTTTTATCCTAAGCGGAATATCAAGCACCAGTCTGTTGGTTCCATAGTTTACAAATATAGGTATATTACCCTGCTCATCTTCTGACACATACCTGTCATGAAAACTGGATACTATCGTTTTTAAATTAGCACTGTCATGTGATTTTCTGCCAGTTTTTCTTACCATTGATCTATGATAATTTATAACATCACCATTTAAATAAAAACTCGCAGAAATATCAGTCCTACTCTTTCCGTACTGTATATCCTCCACTTTAAGACTGTAACTCTGTTTTAAATCTTTACGATTAACTATTCCATTGATTATGTTGGCATACAGCAGATTTATTGATCCAAGTATACTAGACTTACCTGTACCATTCACTCCAAATATAACTACACTTTTACCATCAGGCTCTATAGCTATATTATCCAACGCCTTATAATCTGATATTGTAAGTTTTTTAATATACATACTACTCCTCATTTCTCAACAAAACTACCCATACACACTTTCTGTCAAAAATTCTATATCTATCTTTCCTGCCTTACCTGCGAACTCTTTCTTAATCAATTCATTTCTGAGTTTCAGTACCTCCGGTGAAAAATCATACTCCAGTCCGCTGTTTACATAATTTCCTCTGTTGTCTGTATCGTACCCATCAAGTCCTGCAAGGCACACATTTTTTACACCAAGGTGAATAAGAAGATTTACACACATTATGCCGGAATTTTCCATGATTTCAGGCTCGTCTGCCGCATAACTTGCGAAATTGACCATATAGTCAAATTTCTGTGCTTCTCTCAGATTAGAAGTCACTATTTTCTTCACGTTATCTACATCCTGTATATTCTTATATCTTCTCATATGACAGCTGAATACATAGTCACTCTTATAATCAGACGGTATAAAGTTAAGTGCTATCACTATAGGATTTTTTTCTTTTATATAGTTGTCTATCTTTTCTTTTTCCTTAGCCAATGAACTTCCCGGTCCCATCAGAAGTATATTTCTTCCGTGTAATTCATTTTCAAGAGCCTTAACTGTCTCTCTGTCATCTATGAATTTTTCCTGATACTGTTTATATATCTCCTCTGCCTTTTCCTTGCTATATATAGCCTTATCTTCCTTTGGAATAGACTTAAGAATCTCATTATATGATTTTACCGTCAATGTTCCTTTGCCGGAAAAATAAATCGCATAATTCGGGTGACACGAATTTGCAGCCGACAAATATAACGGCAGAGAGTATCCCCAGAAGTTCTCTCTGTATATATCATTAAGATACTCATCTATAATCTCAAGCATCGGCTCAATCCTGTAGTGTTTTGAGAAATTCTCATTCATGTACTCTGCAAAAAGCTCCATATTCAGATTTCCTGCACCTCGTCCCATGCCAAATACGCATGCATCAAGGACAATATCTCTCTTAAGATTCAGCTCTGTCATAGATGAGGCATTTCCCATGGCCTGCTGCATGTTATTGTGAGAATGATATCCAAGCATGATATCTTCACGAAGATTGTTATCTGCTATCTGCACAAGTCTTAAGAAATCCTTTTTCTTTATAAGTCCAAAACTGTCTACTATATAAAATGCCTTAATAGGCAGTTTGTTAAACTTTTCTATAAGCTCTATAAACTCCATATCGGTATAATTATCAGTACCTACCGCCTGAGCAAACACTTCATATCCCATACCGATGAGTTTTTCTATATATTCATATGCAGCATCTACCTTGCTCTTTTTGAATATTACACGGAACACATCAAAACCGTCTTCTCTTATATTGCCAAGTCTGTCTAAATCCACAGGTTTCCCCATATCTATCATTCCGACATACTTAGTCTGTGGCTGTTTTGGCGCTATCATGTCTTTTACACTTTCATTTCCGTCAAAAAGCGAATAATCTCTGTCATATTCACACTCTCTTACGAATCCTATTTCAAAATATTCGACGCCTGCCAGAACCATTTTCTTTGTAATATTTCTAATTGCTTTCTCACCAAAATGCCAGTCGTTTACATACCCTCCATCACGAAGTGTACAGTCGAGCAAATTTATATTTCCCATAATTCATTTACCTCTCTTATATCCTTAACGGTAATTGTATCATCATGTTTCTCATTTCCTATATATATGGATTCACATCCATACTCATTTGACATCTTTATATCGCTTTCATAAGTGTCTCCGATAACCATTATATCATCTTTACTTAAGCCTTGTTGATGACATATTATCTCCAATAACAACGGATTCGGTTTTCCGACCACATAGTCAGCCACACGTCCGGTACATCCTTCTAACGCACCTACCATAGCTCCACATCCGGGCATTCTCTTCGCCCCTTCTCCGGGATAATGTTTTTCCCTGTTGCACGCTATTACCGCTTTGGCATTTAATGCCACCTGTAATGCATCCGTCAGTTTCTTGTAATCAAAATCCATGTCGTACCCTACAACCACTACGTCCGCCTTGTCAGAAATCCTTATACCCGCCTTATCAAATTCATCTGCCAAGCCCGATGTTCCACATATATACACTGTTTCAAAGCCCTTCTCCTTAGCATACAGAGCCGCTGCATATCCCGATGTATATACCTCATCTTCATAACATTCAAGTCCCATATTGCATAACTTGTCATATATTTCCTTTCGACTCTTAGTCGAATTATTTGTCATAAAGAAAACTTTCTTTCCCTCATCCCGAAATCTCTTAACGACACTGTCCGCCCCATCAATCATCTTATTACCATAATAAATCGTGCCATCAAGGTCAAACAAAACAGCTTTTATATTTTTCACACTAATCTCCATTCCGCAGACGCTATGCGTCGGAGGAATCGCGAGCAAAATCTCAAATTTTGCTCTGCGATAAAAAGCTAATTGTGACGCCTGCGGCACAATTAGCCGTGTTAAATATCGCATATCGATGCGATATTTAACACTAATCTCCAATCGGTTCTATTATCATATTGCTCAAAAATTCTTCTCTGTCAAGAAATGGTGCAAGATCCTCAAGCGGTGGACTTACAAGGGTTCCATCCGGTAATTTTTTAGTTGCACTCTTTGGCTCAAAGTTCTGTGTAGTAGATACAAATATCTCACATATAACAGGTCCGCTTTCAGCAAGTGTCTTGTCTACTGCAGATTTCATATCTGCATTGGAATGTGCTGAGTAATACGGATATCCGAACGCTGCAGCAAGCTTTCCAAAATCAGGAAATGACAAATCACCACTCTCAGGTCCTATACCCACCTTATTATGTCCCGAAAACAGGTTGTTCTGTGTCTGTCTTATAGAATGATATCCTGCATTGTTAATTATAAATATTTTAATCGGAAGATTATTTGTTATAACAGTCTGTAACTCCTGAAGGTTCATCATGATACTTCCATCACCTTCTATACATATGGTATTCTCTTTTCCTATAGCCACGCATGCGCCTATTGCTGCCGGAAGTCCGTATCCCATACTTGCCACACCACTGTTTATAATAAATCTTGCATCTTTCTTTATCACATAGTTATGACTTCCTACAACACATGCACTTCCATTTGATACTACCGTCATGTTTCCATCAGGAAGACTGCTGCTCAGATAATTTATAAATGCATACACATTTGCATATTCTCCATCCTCTTCCCAATGTTTCGGCTGTGTTACAGGATATTTTTCCTTCCACTCCAGACATTTATCTGTCCAGAATGAATCTGTAAATACTGTTCCTTCTGTATCCTTAATCTGCTCATATAACTTTTCAAGAAAATCCTTTGCATCTGCATGAACAGGCATGTCCACATGTATAGTAGTCTTTTTAAGTTCTGCCGCATCAGCATCCACCATAACAACATAAGCTTCTCTCGCCCACGTTTTCCAATTGTAACCAACCTGTCTTATCGACAGTCTGTTTCCGATAGCTATCACAAGGTCTGAGTTCTGTACGGCAAAATTGCCGGCTCTGTCACCCATTATGCCACCTCTTCCAACATATAAAGGATTGTCTGTCTCAATCTCATCTATGGAATCCCAGCATGTAGCCACAGGAATTCCCATCTTTTCTACAACCTTTACAAATGTGTCATGTCCCTCAGACAGTCTTATTCCGTTGCCGGCATAAAATACAGGTCTTTTGGCAGATTTTATTTTCTGAATAACTTCTTCAACAATAGTTTCAGATACTTCCGGAACCTTCTTATCCGCATCCTCTTCCGGATTGTATCCCTCAAGTTCATCCGTCTCAATGTAACTTCCCTGATAATTAACTGGAATATCTATCCATACCGGGCCTCTTCTTCCGGTCATTGCCAGATAATACGCCTTCTCAAGTTCATATCTTATTCTTGATGTATCCTCTATCATAACTGCATATTTGCACATGCTGCCAACTGCTTTTGTAATGTCAAACTCCTGATCCCCGACAGCCCTTAGTGGAAGTCCGTCCGTGAACTGACTCATATATCTGGCTGTAGTGTCATATCTTACCTGTCCGGATATTACAAACATAGGAACCGAATCAAGCCATCCTCCAAGTACACCCGTTATGGCATTTGTTCCTCCCGGTCCTGTTGTAACGCAAAGTGCTGCCATAGTATTGTGTACTCTTGCATAACTCTCTGCTGCTATGGCACATGCCTGCTCGTGATGATTGTATGTACAGTGAAGTCCCTCTTTGTGTCCCAATGCATCATTTAAATGCATTGCGCCTCCTCCTGTTATCATAAAGCAATCTTTAATTCCATGATTTACCAAAAAATCTGCTACATAATCTGCTAATCTCTGTTTCATTTCAAATACCAAACCTTTTCTAACTTTATTTACAACAACATGCAAACCCTGTTTTCACAAAGTTTGCATGTCCATTATTATCTCACTATTTAACTGCGTCTTTTATAGTCTTAATCATATAATCAATCTTCTCATCTGTCATTCCAGGATACACTCCTACCCAGAATGTATCATTGAGAATTCTGTCTGTGTTGGTGAGTTCGCCTACCACCCTGAATCCTTCACCGGATTTTCTCATATCATCAAAGCAAGGATGCTTTATAAGATTTCCTGCAAATAACATTCTTGTCTGTACACCATGCTCCTCTATGTAAGGAACAACCTTGCTTCTGTCAACACCTTCTCTACATGTAATAAGGAAACCAAACCAGCTAGGTGTAGAATTTTCACACGGCTCAGGAAGTATAAGCTTATCTTCCACATCCTTAAGACCTGCTTTGAGTCTGTCAAAATTATGTCTTCTCTTCTCAACAAATGTCGGGAATTTTTCAAGCTGGGCACATCCGATGGCAGCCTGCATATCTGTTGCCTTAAGATTGTATCCAAAATGAGAATATACATATTTATGGTCATATCCTATCGGAAGTTCCCCATACTGTCTGTCAAATCTGTGTCCACAGAGATTATCCTGTCCCGGTGCGCATACGCAGTCACGTCCCCAGTCTCTGAATGAACGGATTATTTTATTTAATAAAGGATTGTCTGTGTAAACAGCACCGCCTTCACCCATAGTCATATGATGTGGTGGGTAGAAGCTTGATGTTCCAATATCTCCCACTGTTCCTGTGAACTTTGTCTCTCCGTCTATTTCATACAGGGAGCCTAATGCATCACAGTTATCCTCTACAAGCCAAAGCTGGTGTTTATCACAAAACTCTTTAACAGCCTTTAAATCAAACGGATTACCAAGAGTATGGGCAATCATTACTGCCTTTGTTTTATCAGAATATGCCTTTTCAAGCATATTTACATCTATATTGTACTGCGGTATAGTCACATCCACAAATACAGGTATCGCACCGTACTGTATGATGGCTGCTACCGTTGTAGGAAATCCTGCAGCGACTGTTATTACCTCGTCACCTCTGTTAACTCTTCTCTCGCCAAGTAATGGTGATGTAAGTGCCATAAATGCATTTAAGTTTGCTGATGATCCTGAATTTACCAATGAGCAGTACTTAACACCCAGGTACTTCGCAAATTCCTTCTCAAACTTATCTGTATATCTTCCTGCCGTCAACCAGAATTCGAGCGAACTGTCTACCAGATTCACCATCTCCTCGCTTCCATAATATCTTGAAGCATATGGAATTCTGTCTCCTTCCTTATATGTCTGCTGATTGTGATACTTATTACAGTATTCCTCAACCATTCCCAATATTTCTTCTCTAGCCTGAAGCTCTGTTTTATTTTCAAACATTTTATTATTTACCTTTCTTATAATCTATCTGATTTGAATTAACTGCAAAATTCTTCTATCTGCCTGTCCATACATGCTATAACATCTCCGCCACTCACATATACCTTAGACCATTCCACAGTTTTTTCCATCGCCATATCAAAGTTCCACTTTGGTTTCCATCCGAATACGGTCTTTAACTTTGAACAATCCAGTTTGAGGAAATTTGCCTCATGCGGACCTCCGTCTGACTTGTTTACCCAGGTCATACCTTCGCCCCATTTATCGCAAAATGTATCAACAAGGTTTCCTGTAGTCACACAGTCACTTTCATCCGGTCCCACATTGTAATATCCCTGATATGATTTATCTTCATACTGCTTTGCTGCTATCATAAGATACGCCATAACAGGTTCAAGTACATGCTGAAACGGTCTGGTTGAATGAGGATTTCTGACAACTATGTTCTCTTTCTTTTCAGCAGCCCTTACACAGTCCGGCACTATTCTGTCATTTGCAAAATCTCCACCGCCTATTACATTTCCCGCTCTGGCTGTAGATACCGCCACATCCATATCATTAAAGAACGAGTTTTTATAGCTGTGGGTCACAAGTTCTGAACAGGATTTGCTATTGGAATACGGATCATATCCGTCAAGTGGTTCATTTTCTCTATATCCCCACTCCCATTCTTTATTTTCATATACTTTATCTGTTGTAACATTGAGAAACGACTTTACACACTCATGCTTTCTTACACATTCACATATATTTACCGTACCCATAACATTTGTCTCATATGTATACACAGGGGCCTTGTATGAATCTCTCACTATAGGCTGTGCAGCCAGATGGAGAACTATCTCAGGTTTAAATTCATCAAACAGTTTATTAAGCTTGTCAAGGTCTCTGATATCTCCTATAACGGACTTCATCCTGTTCTCCACACCACTCATTGAAAACAGGTCAGGTTTCGTAGGTGCTTTAAGTGAATATCCTGCCACATCCGCTCCGGCATTTATCAGTACACGGCACATCCACGATCCCTTAAATCCCGTATGTCCTGTTACCAGAACCTTTTTTCCTTTATAAAAATCTAAATAACTCATATACATTCTACCATACTTTCCATGGAGCATTTCCGCTTGCCCACATTTCTTCAAGTTTCATCTTGTCTCTCTGAGTATCCATACAGTGCCAAAATCCTTTATGATTGTATGCCATAAGCTCACCCATGGCCGCTGCTGTCTCTAACGGCTTCTTCTCAAATACTGTAGTATCATCATCTATAAAATCTATAATCTTTGGTTCAAGCACCATATATCCGCCATTTATAATACTTCCATCAGATTTGGTTTTTTCCCTGAAAGCATTTATTGTCTTACCGTCTTCACCTATATCAAGTACACCAAATCTCTGGTCAAGCCCTATAGCTGTCATTGTAGCCATCTTACCATGTGATTTATGGAAATCAAGTAGTTTATTTATATCTACATCTGACACTCCATCTCCATATGTCAGCATAAATGTTTCATCGCCAATATAATCTTTTACCCTCTTAATTCTTCCGCCGGTCATAGTGTTTAATCCTGTATCTACAAGAGTCACCTTCCACGGCTCAGATGTATTATTGTGAACCGTCATCTCATTATTAGCCAGATCAAATGTTACATCCGATGTGTGTAAGAAATAATCTGCAAAATATTCCTTTATAACATACTGCTTGTATCCCAGACATATTATAAAATCATTGAATCCATAATGAGAATATTCCTTCATAATATGCCAGAGTATAGGCTGTTCTCCTATCTCAATCATCGGCTTTGGTTTCAAATGACTTTCTTCACTTATTCTGGTTCCAAATCCACCCGCTAAAATAACTACTTTCATGCTTGCCTCCGTATATTATTATTTACTATCTAAATGTCCATACCTTTTTATATAATACCATATACCCCCCTGCTTTTCAACGGATATCACGTTTTGATTTCAAAAAAAGAGACCATGCACAATGCATGATCCCTTTTCTATATAGTGTCGACCCGATTATTTGTTAATCTTTACTGTCTTAGTAGCTGAATATGAACCAATATAAGTTGTTTTGCCAACCTTTGTATATGCAGCTACTTTTACCTGATATGTCTTACCTTTTTTAAGTTTAGCAAGCTTAGCTGTTGTCTTCTTAGTTGTTACTGTGCTCCACTTCTTAGCACCTTTAACTTTGTAAGCTACCTTGTAAGCTTTTGCTCCCTTAACTGTCTTAAACTTAACTGTTGCAGTCTTCTTTGCAGAATTCTTTACAGTCTTGATTGAAGCCTTAGCTGGAACAATCTTGAATGTCTTCTTGATTGTACCTGCATAGTTACCTTTACCTGTAATTGTAACTGTAGCTTTACCAATCTTCTTGTTGTTCTTGTAAGATACTTTGTATGACTTGCTGTTTAATTTAACTTTTCCATCTTTAACGATAACTTTAGCTTTTACAGTCTTGCCTGTGTAAGCAACCTTAGATGATACTGTAACCTTTGTTGCAGAAATCTTCTTAGCTGTTACTGCAAATTTAGCTTTTACTGTTCCCTTGAAGTTACCCTTACCTGTAATTGTAACTGTTGAAGAACCAACTGAAGTTCTTGAAGCAGCTTTTACAGTGTAATCTGTACCCTTCTTAAGAGTTGTTGTCTTACCGTTAAGTTTAATCTTAACTGTATAGCTAGATGATGTAAGTTTCTTACCTGTGTATGTCTTAGCCTTTACAGTTGCTGTAGCCTTAGCAATATCTCTCTTAGCGATTGTATACTCAGCAGTAGCTGTTCCTTTGTATTTTCCGATACCATTTACTTTAACTGTATATGTTCCGGCTTTCTTAGCTGTTACAGCTTCTACTTCGTAATCTGTTCCTGCAACTAATGTATCTGTTCCGAGAACTACTGAAGTAACCTCAGGATTCTGAGTCTTTCCGTTGTATGTAGTCTTAGCCTTCTTAAGAGTTACTGTAGCTGCTGACATATCCTTCTGAGTAGGTGTCTCTTCATCTAAAGATGTCTTAAGTGTCATATCTTTAAGGTTAAGTGTAACTACTACGTCACATGTTTCCTTAACGCTACACTTGAGGTTACCAAATGAAGCATCATCTGCAAATCCTTTAGAACCACAGAATTTTGTCTGCCAGCTGCCATTCTTAACAACCTGATACTCATATTCACCTGCTGCAACTCCAGGAATTGTAGCTGTGTAAACATTTGCATCATCCTTAGACTGTGTCATGAATGTACCTTCACCCATTGCCCATGTTCCTACTAATGTACCAAGAATCTGGTATGTATCTTCTTCTGTAGGATTTGTAGGCTCTTCACTAGGTGTTGTACTAGGAGCTGCACTAGGCTGTGTTGTTGGAGCTGCTGTCGGCTCCGGTTTAGCTGTTGGCTCCGGTTTAGCTGTTGGCTCCGGTTTAGCTGTTGGCTCCGGTTTAGCTGTTGGCTCTGGTTTTGTTGGAGTCTCTGTAGTCGGCTCTTCCGGTGAAGCTGTGGCTGATGCTGACGCAGATGCTGATGCTGATGCACCTGCAAGACCGAAATCAGATGTAGCGTATGCTACTGCAATACTACCAACTGATAATGTAGCTGCACAAACAACCGCAAGAACTTTTTTAGTAAATAAGTCTTTAATCATCTTTTTTTCATCCTCCTATTAAATTGTAATTGTTTAATGTTAAAGCTTTTTCGACACTTAGTGTTTATTATATCATCAGTTTTTTATTTGTCAATGAAGTTTAATCAAAATTTTAGAACTCTTTGAATAAATTTACCATTTCTATGGCTGAGCATGCAACATCATATCCTTTGTTTCCAGCTTTTGTGCCTGCTCTCTCGATTGCCTGCTCAATATTGTCTGTTGTCAGCACTCCGAATAATACAGGAACACCTGTCTCTAGTGATACTGATGCTATCCCTTTACTAACCTCTGCACATACATAATCATAATGGCTTGTTGCACCTTTTATTACCGCTCCAAGACATATAACCGCATCATACTTTCCGCTCTGTGCCATCTTCTTTGCGGCAAGCGGTATCTCAAAGGCCCCCGGTACATATGCCACGCTGATGTCATCATCGTTTACACCATGTCTTACAAGGGCGTCCTGTGCTCCGCCAACAAGTCTGCTTACAATAAATTCATTAAATCTTGCTGCAATAATTCCTACTTTGATGTTACTTCCTATTACATTTCCTTCGATTTTTTTCATTTTAATTTTTCTCCATTTCTTATATTTTTTATTTATAATTTGTCATATGTTCCATTTTGTTCTGTTTTGTCATGAGATAAAACAAATCTTCTTTCTTTGCCTTTATCTGTATCGGAACTCTTTCTTCTATTGTAATGCCATATCCTGACAGTCCGGTAATCTTTTTCGGATTGTTTGTCATAAGTCTGAGTTTTTTTGCACCGAGATTGTAAAGCATCTGTGCGCCTATTCCGTACTCTCTCATATCAGCAGGGAATCCGAGCTTTATATTGGCCTCGACCGTGTCATACCCCTGCTCCTGAAGTGCATAAGCCTTTATTTTGTTTATAAGACCTATTCCTCTTCCTTCCTGACGGAGGTAGATTAATATTCCGCGTTTTTCCTCAGCTATCATTTTAAGTGCCTTGTCAAGCTGCTCACCACAGTCACATCTGTAAGAGCCAAGAACATCTCCGGTAAAACACTCTGAATGAACCCTGCAAAGCACCGGCTCACCGTCTGATACATCACCCATGGTAAGTGCAATGTGATGTTCTCCGTTTAACTTATTCTGGAATCCGATAATATTGAATTCCCCATATTTTGTAGGAAGCTTAGCCTCGGCAACTCTTTCAATAAGACTTTCTTTCTCAAGTCTGTATTTAATAAGATCTGCTATAGTGATAACCGTGATGCCGAATCTGTCAGCCAGTTCAATAAGCTCTGTAGTTCTCATCATTGTTCCGTCATCTCTCATTATCTCGCAGCATAGGCCGCATTCCTTAAGTCCTGCAATCTTGACAAGATCCACAGTTGCTTCTGTATGTCCGTCCCTCTTTAATACGCCGCCTTCTCTTGCTTCGAGTGGAAACATATGTCCCGGTCTTCTGAAATCTTCCGGTTTTGCATCATCATCCACAACCTTCATTGCTGTCATGGAACGTTCAACAGCAGATATTCCCGTTGTCGTATCCTTATGGTCAATTGATACTGTAAATGCTGTGGAATGATTATCCGTATTGTTATCAACCATCTGTTTCAAATCCAGCTTTTCGCATAACTCCTTACTCATAGGCATACATATAAGACCTTTTCCATGTGTAGCCATAAAGTTAACATTTTCTGTTGTGGCAAATTCTGCCGCACATATAAAATCTCCTTCATTCTCTCTGTCAGGATCATCAATAACCAGAATTATTTTTCCATTTCTTAAATCTTCAACTGCCTGACTTATTGTTCCTATTCCTGCCATATTTCATCTTCCTTTCTACTATATAAAACCATTTTCTGCCAAAAAATCTGCCGTTATATTGCTTTTTTCTGCTTTTCCCTTCACCGGCGTCATAAGCTTTTCTACATATTTTCCTATAATGTCACATTCAAGATTCACACTGTCTCCAGCCTTTTTCACCGCCAGATTTGTTTCTTTTCTTGTATGTGGGATTGTTGATACTTTGAAACATGCGTCATCAACATATGCGACTGTAAGACTTATTCCGTCTATTGCCACCGAGCCTTTCTCTACTACATATCTTAGGATTTCACCCGGTGCATTTATGGTAAACCAGACTGCGTTGTCATCATCTGATATATCCGATATTACACCGACACCGTCGATATGTCCTGACACAATATGTCCGCCAAATCTTCCATCGGCCGCCATCGCCCGTTCCAGATTTACCCTGTCACCCTTTTTCAATCTGCCGAGTCCGCTTCTGTCAAGTGTCTCATGCATCACATCAGCTGTGTAGCCATCCGGTCTCAATGATGTAACTGTAAGGCACACACCGTTCACTGCAATGCTGTCACCTATTTTTGTATTTTCCAGTACCCTGCTGCATTTTATGGATAAAACTGCTGAATTGCTTCCTCTTGTGACAGATGCTATCTCTCCCTGTTCCTCGATTATTCCGGTAAACATTCGTCCACCTCCTTAATTCTGCCTTCTATACAAATATCATTTCCAAGCATCTGTACATGCACATCCTCTGCATTTACAGCATCCTTCATGTATTCTATGCCCCTGCCTTCTATCGGCGACTTTGCATCTGCGCCGCCTATAAGTTTTGGAGCTATATAAGCATATATTTTGTTTACAATGTTTTGTTCAAGTGCCGAGGCATTTAATGTTCCCCCGCCTTCTAACAATATGCTGTCAATCTTCATATCCTGTCCAAGATACTGCATAAGCCATTTCAAATCCAGTCTGCCGTTTGGGAGCAACGGTACCCTGACTACATGCACACCCTTTTCAGTTAAGTTTTTCTCCACAGATTCATCTGCTCTATCACTGCATGCTACTATAGTCTTTATATCACGGGCAGTTTTTACTATATTGGAATTCTCAGGTATTCTCAAACCTGAATCGCATATTATCCTTACCGGATCTACGCCATCCTCTATGCGGCAGTTAAGCATCGGGTCATCCGCCAGCACTGTACCTATCCCTGCCATTATTCCTGCATATCTTTTCCTAAGATAGTGTACATGTTTTCTCGCCTCTTCGCCTGTTACCCATTTGGAATCGCCTGTAAATGCTGCGATCTTGCCATCAAGAGTCATAGCATATTTCATGGCAACAAATGGTGTTTTTTTACTGATATAATGAAAAAAGATTTCGTTCAGGGCATCACACTCTCTTTCCATAACATGTTCTATTACTTCTATGCCGTTATCCCGAAGTTTTTTATTTCCACCACCGTCTACCAGCGGGTTCGGGTCACTGCTTCCCACATATACTCTTTTTATACCCTTTTCAATGATAATATCTGTACATGGTGGCGTTTTTCCCTGATGACAGCACGGCTCCAATGTAACATAAAGTTTAGCACCTTCTGTATTCTCAGTACACCTTAAAAGTGCATTCCTTTCTGCGTGAAATTCACCATATTTCTCATGGTATCCTTCACTGATTATTTTTCCATCTTTTACAACCACACATCCAACCAGAGGGTTTGGATTTGTATGTCCTGCTCCAAGTTTTGCAAGCTCAATGGCTCTTTTCATGTATTTCTCGTCCATTTTTCTCCTCCTTTCCGAGTGACTTATTCGTGAAGAGATGTATCTGTCACAAAACCAAATCGTGACACCTGCCGGTCTTGTGCAACAACAAGAAAGCCCCGGATTTCTGAAAAACCGGGGCACCTAATTCAATATAAATATGCATGCATATATTATTCTACATACACAAACTATATCAAACTTCTCTCATCCAGACTTTACTGTCGGCCTCGGAATTTCACCGAATCGGCAATCGTATCAATATACAACCGCTCGCGGGCTATACCGCCGGTAGGGACTTTCACCCTGCCCTGAAGTTTCATCTATTTCTCCTTTAGTATAATACTTTTTTCTGATTTGTAAAGTTAAATTTTTATCAATATCTGCAATTTCTTCTCCTGCACCTTCTTCTGCACATTTCATTACAAAGCATCACCGACACTGCGTCATTCACCATGTCCTTATCTTTACATTTTTCCACACATTTACATTCACCATGTACACGGTCACACACTTTTACCCGAAATCTGTCGAGCATTATTCTGTCCGGATATTCATCAAACATAAGACTGCCGTCATATTCCATCATATCACACTCATCATCGACAATCTGTTGTATCTCCATCATTGTCTCAGGATACATTTTTCTCATATAAATCATATCCCTCGATTCATCATTTCTTCTTGAAAATATGTCATAATATGGATAATTCATGTAATAATCATTATAAAACCGGTCCATTTCTGCACCTCAAAATAAATATCGTTACGATATTATATGCAAACGCTGCTTCTGTGTTACTGCCCTTAATAATCTGCTGTAATTATCGGTGCCGATATATGAAGTATTGTTACGTTTTCATTTTCATCATAACTGAACGCAAGATTAAAATTTGTTTTTCTGCCGTCCACGCGGACTTCTCCTGGGATATACTCCGAATAACCGTATACCGTATATATATCATCTGTACATACACGGTCAGTTTCCTTTCCGTTAAGATTCCTTATAATGTCCGACGTTATTTTATTTTTCTGGGTTTTAGATAAATTTCCTGCACATTTGCCTGTATAATTTACGGATGAATTTTCATTGTATCCCATCTTTTTCAATATGCCATCCAGTTTTTCCTTATAATAAACGGCACTTTCCGGAGAGCCTTCAAACTCCATTCTGATGTATAAGTATTGTGATAATAATATCTGGCTGTTACTTACCTGACGTTCAACTGTTGTTAATTTTATATATGTGGAAGCAGATTTTGCCTTTTTTGATAATGTAAGAGTTCTGCCCGTATCTGTGTTTTCGGATACCATGTCATAATCACCTTTTATCCCAAGACCTTCTGCAATATTTACTAACATTTCTTTTCTTTCATCATCATTCATATACTGATTTCCAATATATATCGCTGACTCAACGTTGCTCTCAACATCATAATACATGTCTTCATCAAGCACACGGGCCAGTGCCACCTCATCAGTATTATCAACCTTTACAAAACAGTTTATGACAACAATAGCTGCCATTATTGCAGCTATATTTAACAGTAATTTGTTCATATTCCCTCACTCCCTGTAATAATATTAAACAGAGTATTGACGGTATGCATGAACAATATACCAAAAAAAGAAGAAACAAAAACCTTTCCGTCTCTGTTTCCTCTTTTCAAATTTATTTGCCTTTTAATTGTATTCTTGTAAGTGATCTCTTTAACGCAGCCTCGGCTCTCGCAACATTTATCTCTGAGCCATTGCTGCTTAATCGTCTCTCAGCTCTCTTTCTCGCCTCTTCAGCCCTGTTTATATCGATTTCATCAGGCCATTCGGCAACTTCAGCCATTATAACAATCTTATCTGGCAATATCTCCACGAATCCGGCGTGAACAGCTGCTTCCTTCACTCCATTTGACTCATGTATTTTTACTATTCCCGGAACAAGTATATTGGTCATGGGAATATGATTTTTATACACACCAATTTCGCCTTCGCTTGTTACCATTTCTACAAATGAAGCTTCACCTTCGTAAAATATTCTGTCCGGCGAAATTATCTGCAATGTAAATAAATTCTCATCTGCCATACCGACACCATTCCCTTTCTAAGAGCTGACAAGCTAGTTCTTCACTCTTGCAAGAACATCATCGATGCTTCCCGCATTCAGGAAATAGCTCTCAGGAATGTCATCATGTTTACCTTCAATAATCTCTTTGAATCCCTGAATAGTCTCACTGACAGGAACATATCTTCCTTCAAGTCCTGTAAACTGTCCTGCAACGAAGAACGGCTGTGACAGGAATCTCTGCACCTTTCTCGCTCTTGATACAGTGACTTTATCTTCCTCTGAAAGCTCATCCATACCAAGAATAGCAATAATATCCTGAAGTTCTTTGTATTTCTGAAGAATCTCCTGAACACCTCTGGCTACTTTATAGTGCTCCTCTCCGACTATTCTCGGATCAAGTATTCTTGATGTTGACTCAAGAGGATCAACTGCCGGATATATACCAAGCTCAACTATAGAACGCGACAATACTGTTGTTGCATCCAGATGGGCAAATGTTGTTGCCGGAGCCGGGTCAGTTAAATCATCCGCAGGCACATATACAGCCTGAACCGATGTGATTGATCCGTTCTTTGTTGATGTAATTCTTTCCTGAAGTGCACCCATCTCTGTCTGCAGTGTCGGCTGGTATCCAACCGCTGAAGGCATACGTCCGAGAAGCGCTGAAACCTCTGAACCAGCCTGAGTAAAACGGAAAATATTATCAATAAATAACAATACATCCTTTCCACCCTGATCACGGAAATATTCAGCCATAGTAAGTCCTGTAAGTCCTACTCTCATTCTGGCTCCCGGTGGCTCATTCATCTGTCCGAACACCATCGTTGTCTTATTTATAACTCCGGAATCCTTCATTTCATAATAAAGGTCATTACCTTCTCTTGTTCTCTCACCAACACCGGTAAATACTGAATATCCACCATGCTCTGTTGCTATGTTTCTGATAAGTTCCTGTATAAGAACAGTCTTACCAACTCCTGCACCACCAAAAAGACCAATCTTTCCACCTTTCTGATATGGGCACAGAAGATCAACTACTTTAATTCCTGTTTCAAGTATTTCAGCCTGTGTTGACTGTTCCTCAAATGTAGGTGCCTTTCTGTGAATCGGCAAATATTCTACATTTTCAGGTGCCGGCTTGTTATCTATAGGATCTCCAAGTACATTGAACATACGTCCCAAAGTATTGTCTCCTACAGGAACGGTTATAGGAGCACCTGTTGCTTCTGCTTCCATTCCTCTTACAAGTCCGTCTGTGCTTCCCATGGCTATACATCTTACAGTGTCATCTCCAAGATGCTGTGAAACTTCAACCACAAGCACACCTGTCTTTGTTTTAATATTTACTGCTTCATATATCTCAGGCAGATTACCTGCACTAAATTTTATGTCAAGTACTGCACCTATAATCTGAGTGATTTTACCAAGTCTGTTTTTGCTGTTTTCTGACATTTTCTACCTCCATCACTCTTATTTTATATCTCCGGATTACTACGATATCGCTTCCGCTCCGGCTATGATTTCTGTTAATTCCTGTGTAATAGAACCCTGACGTGCACGGTTATACAGCAATGATAAATCTGCAAGCATATCATCCGCATTGCTCGTAGCAGAATCCATAGCCTGCATTCTTGCACCGTTTTCACTGGCAACAGATTCTATAAGACCACCATATATAAGACTGCTCACATACTTCGGAATAATGATATCAAGTGCTTCCTCCGCACCCGGCTCATAATTCATGAGAACTTTAGCCTCGCTATCATCATTATCACCATCCTGCTCATCCTCAGCAGACACCGGAAGAAGTTTTACCAGTGTCGGTATATGGCTTACAGTATTTTTAAACACTGTGTACGCAATGTATAGTTCGCCAAATTCGCCATTTTCAAAATCTGACAATACCATATCCGATATTTCCATAGCATCCTTATACATAGGTTCATTTACAGCCTCTGAAAAATCTGCTTTCACATCATAACCTTTTCTGACCAAAAGCTCCTTACCTTTTCTTCCTATGTTGTAAATGACTGTGTCATCCACTGAAAAATCCGGATTGTTGGTAATAAGCTTTACAATGTTTGAATTATAACCACCCGCAAGACCTCTGTTTGAGGTAATTACTATTACCGCCTTCTTTGTACTCTTGCCTGTTCTGAGATATTTGTGGTCTATATTTCCCGAACGTGCCAGCATACTCTTAACGGCTTCATACATATGGTCAAAATATGGCTTTGAATTTTCAGCATTTCCGCGTGCTTTCTGAAGCTTTACAGTAGCAACCAGTTTCATGGCTTTGGTAATCTGTCCAGTACTCTGTATACTTGTTTTACGCCTCTGAATATCTCTCATTGACGCCATGAACATTCACCGCCTTCCATTAGAAGTTTTCCTTAAACTCCTTGATTGCCTTTACAAGTTCCTCTTCAACTTCCGGACTTAGTTCCTTAGTTTCCTTAATCTTCTTAGGAACATCCGGATATTTTGTATCTATAAATTCAAATAATTCTTTTTCAAATCTTAAGATTTCACTTACAGGTACGTCAAGCAGGTATTTCTTTGTTGCAACATATATGATAATAACCTGATATTCAACACCCATAGGTTTATACTGCGGCTGTTTAAGAATCTCTTTGATTCTCTCACCCTGCTCAAGCTTCTCTTTTGTATCACCGTCAAGTTCTGAACCGAACTGTGCGAAGGAAGCAAGCTCTCTGTACTGTGCAAGTTCCACACGGATAGGAGCCGCAAGTTTTTTGATAGCTTTTATCTGGGCTGCACCACCAACTCGCGAAACTGAAAGTCCCGCATTTACGGCAGGTCTGAAACCTGAATTGAACATTTCTGTCTCCAGATATATCTGACCGTCTGTAATGGATATTACATTTGTAGGGATGTATGCAGATACATCTCCTGCCTGTGTCTCAATTATAGGAAGTGCTGTAAGCGATCCTCCTCCAAGTTCATCTGAAAGTCTTGCTGCTCTCTCAAGAAGTCTTGAATGAAGATAGAATACATCTCCAGGGTAAGCCTCACGGCCAGGTGGACGACGGAGAAGCAATGAGAGTGTACGGTATGCCGTAGCATGCTTGCTCAGATCGTCATAAACAATAAGTACATCCTCTCCATTTTCCATCCACTCTTCACCTATGGCACATCCTGAATATGGTGCTATATACTGAAGAGGTGCAAGTTCACTGGCTGTAGATACTACTACAGTCGTGTAATCCATTGCGCCATAATCTTCAAGGGTTTTAACTATAGATGCAACCGTAGATGCTTTCTGACCGATTGCAACATATATACAATGTACGTTTTCACCCTTCTGATTAATGATGGTATCAAGTGCTATGGCAGTTTTACCTGTCTGACGGTCACCGATTATTAACTCTCGCTGTCCTCTTCCTATAGGAACCATGGCATCTATAGCCTTAATACCTGTCTGCAGCGGCGTATCTACAGATTTTCTGGAAATAACGCCTGATGCAACTCTCTCTATCTGTCGGAACTTTTTAGCCTCTATCGGACCTTTACCATCTATAGGCTGTCCAAGTGCATTTACAACTCGGCCTGTCATAACGTCTCCAACCGGAACCTCTACAACTCGACCTGTTGTTTTTACTGTATCGCCTTCACTTATATTTTTTGAATCTCCCAAAAGTACGGCCCCTACATTGTCCTCCTCGAGGTTAAGCACCATTCCATATACATCTCCCGGAAATTCAAGAAGTTCTCCCTGCATGGCTTTCTCAAGTCCATGTATTCGTGCGATACCATCTGCAACCTGAATTACAGTACCGATATTCGACACATCAAGTTCAGCAGAATATCTTTTTATCTGTTCTTTTATAACCGAACTGATTTCTTCTGGTCTTAAATTCATGGAGTTAATCCACCTTCTTTCTTTTATCAGGCAAGCTGGATTTTTAATAATTCTCTTGACATTGCATCAAGTTTTGATTTGATGCTGCTGTCTACAACCCTGTCGCCTATTCTGATAACCATTCCACCGATCAAACCGGCATCAACGGTATAATTCATTTCAAATTTTGTGTATGATGTAGTTTCAAACAACCGCTTTTCAACATCATCTTTCTGGCTTTGTGTCAACTGAACCGCTGTAGTCACATAAACCACACCGATTTTCTTATATTCCTTAACCTTTGCCACAAAATAGTCAAGTATGGATACAATGTCGTTATATCTGTCTTTTTTGACGGTAAGAATAAGAAATCCTGTCAGATCATCTGATATTCTTCCCTTAAACACATTTTCCATCACCTGAATCTTATCATCTTTATCAATCTTTGGGTGATTAAGCAATTTGACAAGCTCATTATTTTCAAGAAACACCTGTCTGACACCTTTAACCTCTTCATAGAGATTATCTATACTGTCATTTTCAAGAGCCAGTTCAAACAACGCATCACCATATGTCGCAGACACTAGCTTAGCCATGTTTTATCACCTATCTCTCCTAATGTTTCTTCTATAAGTGCATCCTGAGTTTTTTCATCAATGGATGCTGCTACTACCTTGTTAGCCATGAGCGTTGCCACAGTGATAATCTCTTTCTTGATATCATCTGCTGCCTTCTTCTTTTCTAATTCTATCTCAGAATTTGCCCTCTGAATAATTCTGGCTGCCTCCTGCTTAGCCTCCGCAACAATGCTCTCTTCATTTTTGAGTGCCTTCTTACGTGCTTCGCTGAGAATAGCCTCTGCCTCTTTATTTACATCTTTGAGTTTCTGCTCATATTCTGACTTCAGACTCTCAGCATCACGCTTATTCTTTTCTGCATCTTCTCTCTCAGCAGTTATTCTGTCCTGTCTCTTCTTAAGCATATCCCTTACAGGATTGAAAAGCAGATACGACATAGCCGTAAACAGAATAAAAATATTTATAGCCAGAAATATTGCATCAAACACCGTCTGTGCATCCAGTCCGAAAATTCTTCCTTCTAATAACATTACATTTACGCCGCCCAAGGTTTCGCCTCCTTTCTGATATTCGTTTTAGTAGGCATTTTCATCCTCTTATTTGAACGGTTTAACGAACATCAGAATGATAGCAACTGCGAGTCCGTAAAGACCTGTTGTCTCGGCAACGGCCTGTCCCAAAAGCATGGTAGATGTTATATCACTTTTAGCTCCCGGATTACGTCCGACTGCTGCGGCTGCCTGACCTGCTGCATAACCCTGTCCTATACCAGGTCCTACACCGGCTATCATGGCAATACCTGCGCCGATTGCTGACATAGCATAAATAAATTCCTGTCCTGTAATATTATCCATAATAATTTCCTCCATTCTGCCGTTTATACGGCTTTCTCATAATTTTTAATCGCCTATTTTATCAGTAATGTATACCATAGTAAGCATACTTATAACATACGCCTGTATACATCCGGAAAAGATATCAAAATAGACATGTGCTACTGCCGGAATACCAACGGTAACATATCTCGGTAGCATATAGATAAGCCCCATAAGAACCGTACCTGACATGATATTTCCGAAGAGACGAAGTGAAAGCGATATTGGTACTGCCAATTCACCTATTATGTTAATAGGAGTCAGCAAAACCGGTTTACACATGTCCGCAAAATGTTTCATCTTATTTTTCTTGATACCACAGTAGTGTATCATTACAAATGTAATAACACCAAGCGGCAACGTAACACCATAATCTGCTGTAGGTGCCCTCAGTCCAAACAGTCCCGAAATGTTACAGAACAACACAAATATAAATAATGTTGAAATGTAATTGACAAATCTCTTTGTCTCTTTTCCCATACTTGAGTTGACCATATTGTCAAGCATCTCTATTACCATCTCGACAATATTCTGTATGGTTCCCGGAGTGTCCGAGGCATTGGCCTTTTTTACTATACGGTTCACAATAACAGATATCACTAACAGCGTGATTGTAACAATGAGCAGACAAATATGCGTAGATGTTATGTTAAGTGTAGTTCCGCCTATTTTGAATTCCTTGAGGAGTTTTATCATAAAACTGAAATCCTCGGAATCGCCTGCTTTTGTACTCGCTGCACACATACTGCCCATGTAGCCCGCATACAAAATTCCATTTTCCACATTCTCACCTTCCCTTTCTGTAAAATTTGTTTAAAAATCTATGTGTGAACGGCTGAATATAAGCCGACACTTTCAATGCCATCGAACCGACTAATGTCACTATCACATCCTCTTTAACAAAGAATGCAGTCAAACACAACACTCCCGCAACAACAACGTATCTAAGTGCCGTGGTCATTCTGGTATGCTTTAGTGCTCCTTGTTCACCCATATACAGTGACTTTTCAATCTCTGTATACATATGCACCACCATTGCCACGGATATAAGCACTCCAAACCATAGCAATGCCGCCATTTTTACTCTGTTGTGCATAAATATTAATGTCGGTATTGTAATAATTATCCCATATATAACATTCCCAAGAATTAATTCTATAAGAGTACTATTTATCTCCCGTTTTCTTTTCATCAGACTTCCTGCCTTTCCCATTTCCCTGCTTAGCCGCAGATGTGGCAAGTATATAAGTATTTCTGGCACCTGCCATTATTCCAAGTATCAGCAGCGGCAATGTAAAATATGTCGAAAATCTGTTATCTATAAAAACCCCGATGGCAACACACAAAAATACCGGTGTCAGCATCTGGATTCCAAGCTGTGTTATAAGAGTAAGATTTCTAAAAACCTCTTTATTATATTTCATAAAGATTCAGTCCCTTCTTACAATTCTATGTGTACATTTCGTCCATTTCTGTGATATGGAACATACTCAACACCCGCAGCACTAAACATTTTCTTTGATGCAACAACTGCCGGAGTTGCCGCATATTTATCGCAGTCATATACAACACATTTTATACCCGCCTGAATAATTGCCTTGGCACATTCATTACATGGAAAAAGAGTCACATACATTTTTGCCCCCTCTAAACTTCCGCCTCTGTAATTCAATATGGCATTAAGCTCACTGTGGGTGGAGTACAGATACTTACTGTCTATCTCTTCTCCAATCTTCCCCCACGGAAACTCATCATCAGAGCACCCGTTAGGAAATCCATTGTATCCCATTGACAAAATACGGTTATCTTCTCCCACAATACATGCTCCAACCTGTGTATTCGGGTCTTTTGAACGCATGGCCGAAAGATATGCCACACCCATGAAGTATTCATCCCATGATATAAAATCTTTTCTCTTGTCTGACATACTACTCTCCATTCCGCAGACGCACTAATCTTCTATCTGTGCAATTCTCCTTTTATGTCTTTCTTCATCAGAAAATTCTGTATTTAAAAATGTATCCACAATTTTAACGGCAAGTCCCGGACCTACTACTCTTCCGCCAAGTGCAAGTATATTGGCATCGTTATGAAGCCTTGTAGCTTCTGCCATAAAACAGTCTGTACAGAGTGCTGCCCTTATTCCCTTAACCTTATTGGCAGCTATGGAAATTCCTATTCCTGTTCCACAGATAAGTATTCCTTTTTCACACTCACCTGAAGCAACTGCATTAGCTACTTTCTTTCCAAATTCCGGATAATCACATGAATCTGTTCCATAGCATCCGAAATCCTTATACTCAAACCCTTTTTCGTCTAAGTACTTAATTATTTCCTGTTTTAATTCATATCCGCCATGATCATTTCCTAAAGCTATCATCTTAGTTCTCCTTATCTTACAGTTGTTTGCTGTTATCTATGCTATTATACTATTTTCCATAGTTTTTCTATGACCTTATCTATAAGTCTCTGCAGTTCTTCAAAACACGAACCGTAATCCGGCAATTCTCCGCCATATGGCACTTCGACATCTCCGGATTCTCCCACAAATTCTTTAATTGTGTAGACATTTACAGCCTCTGTAAAGTCCTCATATATCTTTTTTTTCATCGATTCAGACATTACAAGTACCAGTGTCTCCATTGAGAAATCTGCACCTTCAAGCTGAGTCGACTGGTAATCTCCTATATCTATACCATTGCTTTTTGCAACGGCTACTGCTTTTGGATTTGCCGGTTCCGGAAAAAGACTTATGGTTCCTTTTGAACAAATATCCACTTCCGACATCCCCGGTTTGTTCTTCATAATAGCAGCCGCCCACGGTCCCCTACATGTATCACTTACACTCACAAAAATCACTTTGTTATACTGTAACATTGCACCGCCTCCTGCTTACACCTTCTCCACATGATATCCGGCAGCTTTAAGCAGCCTGTTCATAATAGCCTGTCCAAGACGATTATCTTCAAACGTCTCTCCATATATAACGTCAACATTCATATCATCAAATTTTCTTAATACTCCGTACAGATTATGTGCGATGGTGTCTTCATTATTTCTTGAACCGATTGATAATACTTCACCGGCTTTATACATATCTTTTGTCTCTTCACAGGCAATTATACCTGTCTTAATTCCTGATTTTACATTTTTATCCGTAAGATTATTTATATGCTCCACAACATTTTTCAGTTCTCCCTTGAACATGGTAAGTTCAGCTTTAGGAGCATAATGTTTATACTTCATACCCGGAGCCTTAGGCTTTACATCCGGTGACACCGGACCTGTTATAGCCTTATCTATTCCGACTTTTCCAACTACTTTCTCAAGCATCTCCATCGTTATATATCCCGGTCTTAACACCATCGGTATCTCCGATGTTACATCAACTATGGTAGATTCTATACCAATACCTACAGCACCGCCATCTATTATCATATCTATCTTTCCTGACAGGTCATCTGCAACATGGGCCGCAGTGGTAGGACTAGGTCTCCCTGATGTATTTGCACTGGGTGCTGCTATGGCGACTCCCGATGTTCTGATAAGTTCAAGGGCTGCCTTGTGATTCGGCATCCTTACCGCCACTGTATCAAGTCCTCCTGTAGTTCCATCCGGCACAAGACCACTCTTTTTGAATATAAGAGTCATCGGTCCCGGCCAGAATGCATCCATAAGTTTTTTTGCATTATCCGGTATCTCACAGACAAGCTTATCAAGCTGTTCTATATCCGATATATGAACAATCAACGGATTATCAGATGGTCTGCCCTTTGCCGCATATATTTTTGCCGAAGCTTTCTCATCAAGTGCATCTGCTCCCAGACCATACACGGTCTCTGTCGGAAATGCAACCATTCCGCCTCTGTGAAGCACCTGTGAAGCCTCTTCCATAACCTCTCTGTCTATATTATTCACGTCAATTTTTCGTATCACTGTATCCATATATCAGTATCTCCTGTTTCTAAATAAATCACGTTAAAATTATAACACTTTAAATCAGAAATTTAAACCTCTTTTTTACTCTGCCGAAAGGTAGCCAAACACCCCGTCAGCTATGGCTTCAGCCATATCCTGCTGATAATCTTTATCGGATAATTTTGCAGCTTCTTCATGGTTTGATAAAAAACCACATTCAACGATTACTGCCGGGCATGCTGAATGTAACAATATATAATAATTATTATTTGCCTTTGCGGCACGATTATTATCTTTATCCACACTTTCCTTAATACTGTTCTGAATATATTCTGAGAGTTTTTTTCCTTCATCGGAATTGGTATAATAAAATACCTGTGCGCCTTTTACCTTTTCAGAGGAATAACTGTTTTGATGGATGCTGACCATGATATCAGCCTTTTCATCTTCAACCATTTTTATCCTGCTCTTTAAATCTGCCACTTTTTTACTGCCTGACTCATCACCGCCAAGAGAAGTATCTTCCTCCCTGGTCATAACCACGCTGACGCCTTTTTTCTCAAGCAGTTTCTTTAGTTTAAATGCTATCTGGAGATTAACATCCTTTTCCAGAACATCATTAACACCAATTTTTCCCGGGTCTCCGCCTCCGTGCCCCGGATCAATAATTACTTTTGCCCCATTTACCGTCTTCGCTGATGCACCTATATTCCTTCCAAAATGCACTGCTATGTAAGCAACAATGGCAATCATAAGAACTGCCATAAATATTTTCAGACCCCTTATCTTACATACACCTCTCTTGCCATATACATTATGATATATTCTATCCTTTATGGACACTAAATATGTTAATTAGTATATTTCACTATTGTATTCCATATATCAGGCGTCTCCGAACCAAGTCTCCATGCAGATACTCCGGCAAGACCATACTTACTTATAAGCTGCACCTTTCTCTCCATAGACGTTGCATCCTCTACCCATATTCTGTATGTTAATCCGTCTCCGGCATACTCACTGTAATTCTGTCCCATATCCTCAAGCCATGTTTTCTGTGAGCCATTCTGAGCTATAATACTTTCCACTGTCTGCATATCCGCTGTCTGATATGTTTCAACGGTACCGTCAGCCTTTTCTCCCCATATTTTTGTATAAAAAGGAACTCCAAGTATGACTTTTGACGGATCCACCTCGTCAAGTGTAGCGCTTACCCCATCCTCTACCCACGAAATAGAGGCAGTAGAACCCGCACCTGAGTCCACTCCCCAATGTTCATCATACGCCATAATAACTACATAATCCGCAATCGCTCCCTGCTCTTTTCTGTCATAATACAGATTAGAAGCAATAGGTACTTTATCGTCAATTGATAATACTATTCCGTTATTTCTGCATTTAACAGACAATTCTCTCAAAAACTGTATATAATCCTCTGCTATATCAGAAGATATATACTCAAAATCAACATTTATACCGTCAAATCCGTACTGTATGGCTGATGATATAAGCTGATTTACAAGATTTTCACGTTTTGATGTATACGGGAAAATCTGTTTATTATCTGAATCTGCTGACTGGTCATCAACAACTGCCCATACTTCAAGCCCAAGCTGATGTGCTCTGCTCACATATGTTGTATCCGCAAGAGACGAAAGTCCTCCATTATTATCCACTATTCTGAACCATGTAGGTGAAACCACATTCATTCCCTTTGCATTTGCCGTCAGATCCACAAGTTTGCCATTATCATTAGCTGACACCACCATATGCCATGCCATGCTGATTGTATAATCTTTCTTTATGTTAGTATATACAGGCTCTGTATAATCTTCATTCACTAACTCGACTTGTTTCTTTTTGCCGACATCCGATTTTTTCACATATCCGATATATCCGTCAGCGGTAGAACCATATATCCAGTTCTTTCCCTCCTCAATAACAGTTATAACATCTCCCTTTGAAAGGTCTGTAATAATATCTTTTTTGATTCCGGCACCGGTTCTGAGCTTTGCTGATTTCTTTACACTATATGTATCCTGTATTCCCCACTTATAGGTCACATATATTCTTGCCGGATCAGTATAATATTCATACTTCATGTTTGAATACATCTTAACATAATCTGCTGCAATATAAACATTGCTGCCGTCTGTTTTTACAACTACATAATCCACTGAATTTCTTGACTTTACATCATAATATTCACTGCTGCCCACATCTGCTTTAATAACATTATCCGGTGTAGTATATATAAGTATATTCTCGTTATTGTCCCAATAAAACCTGCTGTTTATATTTGATTTGACAAAATTATACTCAAGATATACTGTTCCATCCTGCATATATGCCTTATTTTCGACTATCGCATCCTGCATAACTATCGCAATCTCCGAATCATCTCCGCTTAAATAATACATCTGTTTTATATCATCTTCCGAAACATAAGTCTTAGAAGGAGTATTCTTCTCTATAATTTTTCCTATTATAAAAGCCACCACCATAATAAGGCCTATAACCAACGCTATAGCAACCGGTGGTATTCCACGTTTTTTCTTCTTCACCCGAATCACCAATCCTTTCATTTTCCCTTTTTTCGACATGGTGATTATAACATGTTTTCCTTACTGCGTCACCAAAATATTTTAATTCGGTGCTTTATGGCACTCATTTCATCTCTTACCTGATATTAGCAAATACCGGGTCCATATATTCCAAACATGAACCCGGTACACTTTTTGTGGCATATGTATCTCTTTTTCTTTAAATTTTAGTGTTTAGTATATTTTGCCACAAATCTGCCATATCAATAAAATCTGTCATTTCCCCATTAATGTAATATTCTCCCTGTTTCAAAAATTATATTCCTGCATAACATCCGCCGCTTTTGCAAAAACTCATACTGTGATATATGATTGTTCCTGTTTCTGTAGAGTTATCCAGCTATTCCATAAGTTACTGATTATAAATAAAACGGTTAAGTATTTTCATAATATTTGGTACTTTTCATTTTTCATCATAAAATATTGTCTGCTAATTAACTAAAATAATTCGTAACTGTTCAAATTTTTTCTCCAACCTGATAAATAATATCTGTAATCTCCTTTCTTTAATCGTTTTATTTATATCACACATTATAATATGTTATGTAACTTTTTGCAAGACTTTTTTTATTCACAAACATTTAATTATTAATTGCTTTACGTCAATTTATCCATAAGTTATAATATAAGTAGATATAATCATTCCTAAGAGTGCATACGGCTATTTGTTCCGGAGCGAAAACAAATGGCTATTTATTGCAGAAGAGAAATCGCCCGTGTGCATTACTCTTCGCATCCTTGCGATAAATCGCTCAGAAATGAGGGTTATTATGAAATTCGAAAAAATAAATGATAATCAGATAAAATGTACACTTAACAAATCAGACCTTGCATCCCGCAAGATAAACCTCAGCGAGTTCGCATACGGAACTCCTAAAGCTAAACAGCTTTTCCACGACATGCTTCAGCAGGCTGCCACGGAGCTGGGATTTGTTGCCGAAAACACTCCTATTATGATTGAGGCCATTCCTGTATCTGCTGAATCCATTGTTATTATCATAACAAAAGTGGAGGATCCTGAAGAGCTTGATACACGTTTTTCTCATTTTTCACCGGACCCGGATGAATTTCCTGACAGTTTTTCTGACGGATATCAGGATAACAGTCTTATTGAGGATAATGTATTAAAACTTATTCCTTCTGATTCTTCAGAGGAAGACCACGAGGATCTTGTATTTACATTTAAGTTTAAAAATATTGATGATGTATGTGAAGCAGGAAAAGCTCTTTCAGGCAGTTATCACGGTTTAAATTCACTGTATAAAGAAAAAAATGATTACTACCTTGTAGTTCATTCTTCCGGTCACACCAGAGATTTTTTCAATAAAGTATGTAACACCATATCCGAATACGGATATATGACAAACGGATATATTCCTTCACGCAATATGGGACAGAAAATTCTTATCGTAAAGGATGATGCAATCCAGAAACTTGCAAATATTTAAATCGGGAGAGATTTCATTTTCCCAATTATTTATATAAAAAAACGGAAAGCCGCTGTCTGTGCGACTTTCCATTTTTTTATATATTATATTAATTACTTGTCCATCTTCTCTAAAAATCCGTTAAGATCATCTACAAGTTTGTCAGGATCAAGTCCGTGAACCAAAGCTGCTTCCTCAAGACTTTCACCCTGTGCTGACGGGCATCCTATGCAATGCATACCCGCATTAAGAAGAATCGGTACCAGATTTGCATCAATCTGAATTATATCACTTATTATCATATCTTTAGATATTTTAGCCATTTTTGTTGCCTCCTGATTTTATTATTTTAGTATGCAGTGTATTATAATACAAACCGCAAAATTATGCAACAGCAATACTCTGCATTCCCCCTATAACAGCCATCATGTACTTAAAAGAGACCATAGAAAGCTCTTGTTTTATTTCATTATTTGTATTATTATATATAAAAATGAACACAAGGAGGATATTTATTATGGCACACGTAATTACAGATGATTGTTTAATGTGTGGTGCATGTGAGTCTACATGCCCAGTAGGAGCTATCTCAGAGGGAGACGGCAAATACGTTGTTGACGCTGATTCTTGCATCGACTGCGGAGCTTGCGAAGGCGGATGTCCAGCAGGTGCTATCGCAGCACAGTAATATTCAGTATTACATTGTAATCAAAAGCATGAGCTTACGCTCATGCTTTTTTCTTTCTTCTGAATTTCTTAAGTATACCCTTTTCTTCAGAAGCTGCCGCTACTTCTTTTCTGCACGTCTGATAATTTCTTATAGTTTCATCAAGCCTCTTATACCGTTCCTCTTCATGCTCGTCCCTCATTCTCATCAGATAGTCCATCTCTTTTATGACACTGTCACTAACCCTGTCACTTACATTTTTCCCCAAAGCGTCATTATTATTCTCCAACGCCTTAGAAACTATATTACCTATAATAGCCTCAAACTGTTCAAGCTTTGTATTATTATTTCCATTTTCCACGGCATTTATACCGCTATTTACCACACTTGTCACATTCTGTGTTTCCACAGTATCCAGATGGCTTAACATCTCTTCCTTCATCTTCTCAAGCCTGTCCGATGTAACTTCCTTACCTTCCATAAGTTCAGGTAACAGCATTTTTATGGCCTTTAATTGAAATCCCTGTTCCTTAAGCTCCTTTATATTCTTAAGAAGCTTAATATGAAAATCTGTATAATACCTGTGCCCCATTTCATTTCTGGGTATGTCAATAAGCAGTTCTTCTTCCCAGTACCTCAGTACATGAGATTCTACATCAACCATTTTTGATGCATCTGAAATAAAATATCGTTTCTCCATTATTCTTATAACCTCCTTATGTATCTCCACTTCTCATTATAGCATGCAAAAAACAGGGTGTGCAATGCACAAACCCTGTTTTTCTGTACTTTTATTTCTCTTTATTGGCGAATTTTGTATATTGAGGTAACCATACAAGCTCAACCGTTCCCGTGGCACCACTTCTCTGTTTCGATATAATAACTTCTGCTATACCCTTCTTGTCAGAATCTTTATTATAGTATTCATCCCTGTATAAAAACATAACCACATCGGCATCCTGCTCTATAGCTCCCGATTCTCTCAAATCTGAAAGCATCGGCCTTTTATCCTCTCTTCCCTCAACCGCACGGCTTAGCTGTGACAGTGCTATTATAGGCACATCAAGTTCTCTTGCGAGCGCTTTTAGGGATCTCGATATCTCCGACACCTCATTTTGACGGCTCTCAGTACGCTTGCCGCCGCTCATAAGCTGAAGGTAATCGATTATGATAATGCCGAGATTATGCTCAAGTTTATATTTACGGCACTTAGAGCGCAGCTCAGATACAGTTATTCCTCCGGTGTCATCTATTATAAGATTTGACTTACCAATCACCCCGGCACTTTCTATAAGATTTTCCCAGTCTCCGTCTTCAAGATTACCGGTTCTTATTTTCTGCGAATCAACATGAGACTCAAGAGAAAACAATCGGTTTACAAGCTGTTCCTTCGGCATTTCCAGACTGAATATTGCTACAGTAATATTCTTTCTGAATGCCATATACTGGGCAATATTAAGCACAAATGCAGTTTTTCCCATCGCCGGTCTGGCTGCAACAAGAATAAGTTCCGAACCGTGGAATCCTGATGTTTTTACATCCAGATCAGTAAATCCTGTAGGAAGTCCCGTGACGCTTCCTTTCATTCTTGACGACTGTTCAATGTGTTCAAGTGCTTCTATAACCACATCTTTTATTGGCACAAAATCTCCACCCGGTTTCAACTGAAGAAGATTAAATATCTTTTTCTCTGTAAGATCCATTATATCATCCACCGGTTCATTTCCAAGATAACACATATTTTCAATCTCTTCATTGGTCTTTATAAGCCTTCTTAATGTAGACTTGTCTTTAACGATGCCCGCATATGATTTCACGTTGGTAGATGTAGGTACCGACGCAACTATATCTCTGATAAATTCTACGCTGCTAAGCTCCGGCGGTACATTTTTTTCTTTTAATTTATCCTGAAGCGTTACCAGATCTATAGGTTTTCCATCACTGTACAATTCAACCATGGCTTCAAAAAGTATACCATACTGTTTGCCATAAAAGTCATCCTTCGTAACTATTTCAGATGCCGTTATAACAGCCTCCGAATCCATTATCATGGAACCTACCACCGAGCGCTCAGCCTCTATACTGTGAGGCAGAACTCTTTTAATAAGCCCTTCGTCCATTTATGCCTCCTGAACTTTTACCGCAAGTTTCGCTGTAACATCTTTATGAAGTTTTACTGATATAACATGTGTTCCAAGCGTTCTTATAGGCTCATCAAGAACAAGTTTTTTCTTATCAAGTTCAAGATTAAGCTGTTCTTTAACCGCCTTTGATATCTCTTTTGTTGATATGGAACCAAATGTTCTTCCGCCTTCTCCGGCTTTTATTTTAAGCACAACTGACATTTCTTTCATTTCTTCAGCGAGTTTCTTTGCTTCATCAAGCCTCTCCTGTGCCAGTTTGTCTTCATTTTTCTTTCTGAGTCTCAAATTATTTAAATTTTCCGGTGTAGCTTCTATACCGAGTTTTTTCTTTATAAGGCAGTTTCTTCCATATGCCTCGCTAACCGTCACAATTTCCTGTTTTTTTCCAACTGATTTAACGTCTTCCAATAATATAACTTCCATTGTTCGTTATCCTCCATTCAAAAAAGTATCTGTATCAGGTTATTACAAATCTCCGGACTTCGTCATTTCATCAAGTGTGGCCTTGAGTTTTTCTACAGCTTCGTCCATCGAACACTCAAGCTGTGCTCCCGCCGTATTCATATGGCCTCCGCCACCAAGACGTTCCATTACTACCTGCACATTAAGTTCATCTATAGAACGTGCACTTACATATATTTTTCCGTTGTAATTTGTCAATACAAACGATGCACATATATCCTTCACATTCAGCAGTTCATTTGCCGCCTGTGCTCCCACAACCGTAGGGCTGTCAAGATTCTCCGCATGCAATACAGATATCGCATATTTATCTTCATATATTTCTGCTGATTTTATAACATCCGCTCTGGCTTTAAAATCCTGCATGTCATCCCTGAACATTCTCGTAACTCTCGTTACATTTGCACCATTTTTCTTAAGATATGCTGCAGCTTCAAATGTTCTGACTCCTGTTCCGTTGGTAAAATTCTGGGTATCCAGTAATATTCCTCCATACAGCGCATCAGCCTCCGGCTGTTTTAGTTTAAGTCCGTCATATATATACTGTAATATCTCCGCAACCATCTCAGATGCCGATGATGCATAAGGCTCTATATATGACAGGGACGCATTTTCTATTATCTCGCTGCTCTGTCTGTGATGATCAAGTATAACTATCGCTTTTGCAATATTAAGTATCTCCGGACACTCAACATAACTTGGTCTGTTTACATCAACAACTACTACCGCTGTATTATTATCAATAAGCTCTAATGCCCTGCTGTTCTGAATAAACATATCCTCTTCATAATCTTCATTTCCTATAAACCGGTCCATCATCGGTCTTACAGAGTTTGTTATCTCATTTAAAATAATATACGCTCTTTTATTTATGGTTTTACATATTCTGTATACACCTACCGCAGCTCCTATGGCATCGATATCACTGAGCTGATGTCCCATGATAATTACCTTATCTTTTGTCTCAAGAAGTTCCCTGAGTGCATGTGCCTTTACTCTCGCCTTTACTCTCGTATTCTTCTCAACCTGTTTTGTTTTACCGCCATAGAAATACATCTTATCGCCATCTTTTATAACCGCCTGGTCTCCTCCACGTCCCAGTGCAAGGTCAATGGCAACTCTTGAGTATTCACAGTTCTGAACATAGTTTTCGCCGTTTACACCCAGTCCGATACTGGCCGTAACAGCCATTTCATTTCCGATACTCACAGATTTTATCTCATCAAGAATTGAAAATTTATTACTCTGAAGCTGTGAAACATACTTTTGCTGAATAACAAGAAATATTTTATCTTTCTCAAGCTTCTTTACTACCGCATTCATTGATGAAAAATATTTATTGATTTTTCTGTCTATAAGAGCGCTTAAAAGAGACCTTCTTACATCCTCAACACTCTCCATAGCGTCATCATAATTATCAAGATAAATAAGTCCCGCAACCATCTTCTGGTCTATATTTTCTTTCTGTAATCTGAGTTTTTCTGTTTCATCAAACAGATAAAAAGCTATTATGCAATTGTCTGTATCTGTATTTTCATTCAGATTCTCATCAAAATTCAGCAAATCCATGTCCATTCTGTAACTTCTGTCTTTATAAGTTACATTGACCGTATTTTTGCTGCCTTCAAATCTCATGGTTTCCTCTGTAACCTCATGAAAAAGAGTAAAAATATACTTGAAACCATCTGCCGCTATGACTCTCTCCATCTCTTTATTCATCCACATTATACGGCCCGTTTTATCCATAAGACCGTACGGAAGTTCAAGATCTTTTATAAGCTGTTTTTGCACCTGCGCATAATCCGCAGCAAAATCAACCATCTCCTGAACATGTCTCGTTTTACTATAAAAGTACGATACTACTGCACACACTGAATATATTATCACAAATATGCTTACCACTGCACCGATTCTTATATCATAAGTGTAAAGCCATGCGTTCATGCCCGCCAATAAAGCTATAAGCATCAACGGCATTCTGAGATACCACAACGACCTCCCTCTTACCTTTGTTTTATTCACGTTTTACACCACTTTCCTATACATTCTATGTTACAATGTCCTGACAAGCAACATTATAGCACTTTTTGTATTAAATTTAAAGGATAAAGTATTTCATCACCAATCTGACACTTTTCCCTGCATATGCTAAAAGGCCACCACACCCTGTTCGGGTATGGTGACCTTTGTTTCGTGTCGAAAACGATGTGCTTGAATTAGTCTAATGTATATGGCATTAATGCAATATGACGTGCACGTTTGATAGCCACTGTAAGAGCTCTCTGATGTTTTGCACAGTTTCCTGTAATTCTTCTAGGAAGGATTTTTCCTCTCTCAGAGACATATCTCTTTAATTTATTAACATCCTTGTAATCTATCTCACCATTCTTATCACCACAGAAGATACATACTTTCTTTCTTCTATGACTTGGTCTTCTCTTCATTGGAGCATCGTTTGCGCCTTTTTCAGCTTTATTATATGGCATAATAAAATGTCCTCCTTTATTCTAATTATTGTTCTCCGAATTAGTTAAAAGGTAACCCTTCATCCTCAACTCCATCCGGAATATTCATAAATCCATCACCTGCTGCACTTACCGGCTCAGGTCTCGATGTCTGATATGCACCTTCATTCTGAGAAGCTGTTGCTTTGCTCTCTGCAAACTCACAATTCTCAACCACTACATCTGTAGTATAAACCTTCACACCATCTTTGTTAGTGTAGCTTCCGGTCTGGATTCTTCCCTCAACCACAAGCTTGGTACCCTGATGTGCATATTTCTCTATAAATTCGCCCTGACGTGCGAACGCTACACAGGAAATAAAATCAGCCTGCTGTTCATTATCTCTTTTAAATCTTCTGTCTACTGCAAGTGTAAATCTTGCAATGGCCATAGCCTGCTCGCCCTGCGAGTATCTAACGTCCGGGTCTCTCGTAAGTCGTCCCATAAGTATGACTTTATTCATACAATCTCCTCTTTTCTGTATGTCTATCTGCTATTATTTATGCCTCTTCTTTTCTTACACATAAAAATCTGATGACATTTTCCATAATTCTAAGCTGTTTCTCTACAGAATTAGGACAATTTGCATCTTCAGTTTCAAACTGAACAAAATAATAGAAAGCTTCTTTCATTTTCTGAACTTCGTAAGCTAATCTCTTCTTACCCCATTCATCAACACCTGTAACTGTTCCGCCGAAACGAGCAATCTGCTCTTTCACCTTTTCAACAGTTGCAGCTCTTTCATCATCTTCAAGTTTTGCACTGACAACTACTGCTAATTCATATTTGTTCATGCGTTTTTACCTCCTTTTGGCCTTTGGTCCCCAGTTTTTCAGGGAACAAGGATATTTTCATATATCACAGATATCAAGTTTACCACATTTAAAACATGCATGCAAGCAAAAATTTACTCCAAATTTAATTTCTTTGAAAATCTCCAGTATGCTATCACATAACATATAATTCCCAATATAATCTGAAACGGCATTACAAACATCATCAGTGCCAGCATGCCATTATCCTCTGCCATCAATATTTTATTTACCGTATCATATTTATTCATCATGTCTGCAATACTCGGTATTATAATCATCGAAAACAGCATCAGGAAGCTGAAAGCATATTTAAATATGAAATAAAACAAAACCGAACCGGCTAACCTGTGTCCATTAAACATCTGTCCCATTCCGATACTTGCATAGCACAGTAAAAGCGATGTCATAATACTTACAATAATAAGCAGAATAAACATCACGCAATCCATAATATATGTCGAATTGCTAAATACAAGTTTTAACAGTTCCGCTATATCTCGAAATGTATATATACTGTTTTTTACGTTAATCAGCAGTGATAAAGGTATTACCATAATAGAAATAATAATCCATATAACAGATGTTATCAATTTTCCGTTTATCAGCTGCGTTTTCTTTACCGGAAGTGTATGTGTAAGGTATCCCTCATCCTTTACCATCGTCCTGTAAAATCTTGCAATCAAAACCACAAACATCGAAACAGGTACCGCAATCAATAACAGCAGATAAAATACAGCCATTATCATTTGTATAATCCGCCATACTGTTCCGTTAAATGACACCATATCCATCATACGCACAAGCCCGCCTACCAGCAGTACTGATAATATCATCGTCAGTGCTGTTTTATATGTAGCTTTAAATTCATGTTTTATAATTTTTCCTAACATCTGAATACCTCCCTGAATAATTCATCTACTGATTTACCGTCTTCTTCTCTGATTTCATCAACCGGCTTATGCAGCATCACTTCGCCTTCTTTTATAAATACCACATCATCAAGCACCTGCTCTATATCTGATATAAGGTGTGTGGATATAATTACTGAAGCATCCGGATTATAATTTGAAATAATTGTTCTTAATATGTAATCTCTTGCCGCCGGATCCACACCACCTATCGGTTCATCAAGCATATACAGTTTTGCCTCTCTGCTCATCACAAGTATAAGCTGCACCTTTTCCTTTGTTCCCTTCGACATGCTTTTTAATCTGTCTTCCGGATTAATCTTAAGATCCTTAAGCATGTTATAAGCTTTATTCACATCAAAATCTTCATAAAAATCCTGAAAAAGATCCACTATCTGGTATATTTTAAGCGAATTATCAAGGTATGACCTTTCAGGCAGATACGATACCATCTTCTTCGTCTCCAGTCCCACCTTATGTCCATCTATGATAATATTCCCCTTCTTCGGTGTAAGCAGTCCGTTCGACAACTTTATAAGGGTTGTTTTTCCACTTCCGTTCGGTCCGAGCAGACCTATTATCTTTCCCCTCTCAAGTTGAAATGATACATTATTAAGCACCTGTCTTTTTCCATATTTCATGGTCAGGTTTTCACATTTCCATATAATATTATCCATTCTTTTCATTCCTTTCATAGTTCATATGATTCTGCATCAGATTCTTAACCTCTTCTTCTGAATACCCTATCTTTTTCATCTTATCCACAAATTCGCCTATGTATTCCTCAGCAATTCTCTTCTTTACATCCTGTAACATATCCATATTCTCCGTTATAAATCTTCCATTAGTCCTCTCTGTATGCACGAGCCCCCGTCTTTCCAGTTCAACCATAGCTCTCTGCATCGTATTCGGATTTACCGCCGCATCTGCTGCCAGTTCCCTCACAGATGGAACTTTTTCTCCCAGACTGTACTTTCCCGATAATATATCGAGTTCCATATGCTCCAATATCTGGGCATATATAGGACGGTCATTTTTAAATTCCCATGCCATCCGTTTTCCTCCTTTCATTGTATCACTTAATTAATACAGTAGCACATTCTTTTATTATTGTCAATAATTATAAAAAAATAAGCGGGATACTCTTCTGCCTCCAGAAAAGTATCCCACTCTCTGCTTTTACATCCAATTACTCAGATATCGTTATTTTTCAATTTCTGCTGTTTTGTATACGAATTTTACTGATGTATCCTGTCCGTCTGCTGCATCTGAATAAATATCATAATCATCTGCAAGTGTAACGGTCTGTTTGATTCTCTCCATACTGTCATCAAATCCATCGTCAAGTGCATCTGAAATAGGTGTAACAGCCTCATCTTTAAGCTGTTTTATTCCATTTGCCAAATCTCCGGCCCCATTATCAGCAGTAACAAGTCCGTCTGCTATCTGCTTTGTATATCCATTAAGCGTTCCTATACTGCTCTTAATTGTAAGTCCGCCTGAATACAATGTATCAAGTCCCGGTTTAAGTGTTGTTCCGACACTGTCTGATAACGTTGTAAGTCCTGTAAGAAGTGTTGACATTCCTGTACTTGCCTGTGATGTTCCATCCTTAAGTGCAGGGAGAGCATCTTTAAGTGTATTAAGTCCTGTTGATAAATCTCCTGTTCCCTTTGTGAAGTCAGGCATCTTTGAGTTCAATGTGCCAAGTCCGTCTGCTATCTGTTTTGTACCACTCTTAAGTGCAGGTACACCCTGTTTTTCATCTGTTGCAAGTGTTCCTATCGTATCTGAAAGCGTCTTTGTTCCTTCCTTCAATGCCGGAATTCCCTGTTTCTCATCTGTTGCAAGTGTCTTAAGAGTTTTTGAAAGTGTTTCTGTTCCCTTCTTCAATGCCGGAACACCATTTTTCTCATCTGTAAGCTGCTCTGCTCCTGCTTTAACAGCTGCCGCACCTACTACAAGCTGATCAATTGCACTGGCATCTTCTCCGTCTTTAACTTTTGTCAACTGATCTATTCCATTTTTTATACCATACACACCTGCTTTAACAGTTGGATTTCCATTAGCATCTGCCGTTTCACTGAGCTGTGTATTTATCTGTGAAGCTCCTGCCTTAAGCTGGTTAAAACCGTCATATGCTGATGGTGCAGTTGCATCCCCTGATGTTTCTGTAAGGCTCTGTATAACACCCTCAAGTGCCTGGTTAGCACCTGTCAGTCCTGCTATTCCTGCTGTAAGCTGTGGAATCTGACCATTTGGATCTCCTGCAGCTGTAAGCTGTGCTATCATTGTCTTATATGTTGCTATATCGCTTTCATTCTTTTCTATCTGCGCCTTAAGTGTATCAACCATACTGTTCTGAAGTGTATCAACTCCGCTTTCAAGCTGTCCTGCTCCTGCTGCAAGTGCATCAACACCCTGTGCTGTTGAATCTGCTGCCTGTGAAAGTCCTGTACTTTCCTCTGTACCTTTAATTCCATTTGCAAGGGCTGATACGCCATCGCTTACAGCTCCGGCACCGTCTGCAAGGGCTGTAACACCTGTCTCTACTTTTCCAAGATTCTCATCTATTGTAGAAGCTCCTGTTGCAAGTTGTTTTGCTCCGCTTTGAAGTTTTCCTACTGTTCCGTCTATTGTAGAAGCTCCTGTTGCAAGCTGTGTTGCTCCCGATGCAAGCTCGCCTACGCTCTTATCTAATGTAGATGAGCCCTCTGCAAGCTGTCCTACTGCCTTAGAAACATCTCCGGCACCCTTATCAAGAGTTCCCGCTCCATCTGCAAGCTGTCCTACCGCACCCTGAACATCATTCATCTTCTGATCTATTGTAGCTACACCTTTTGCAAGTGCATCAGCACCTGCTATGGCACCATCTTCAGCGCTCATCTTAGATACTATAAGTGCTACTCCGTCATCTACTTTCTTAAGTCCGTCAACAAATTCTCCTGTCTTTGAATTAAGTGTAGTCACACCATCATTTACCTGTGATGCACCGCTTCTGAGCGTTCCAAGTCCATCCTTAAGTGTATTTGAGCCATCTGCAAGTTTTCCTACTGCATCTACAAGCTCATCTATCGTATCTTCCACGTCATCTATAGAATCAAGCGAATCTACGTCTATTCCTGAAAATACATCAGATGTACCGACTGTAAGTGTCATTGCAAGTGAAAAATCATTAACATTGGCTGTTATCTCAAATGAATCTGAAATATCAATGTTTACCTTGTCTTTTCCTTTTGCATTCTCAAGGTCTTCTTTAAGTCCTGAGAATGAAACACCGAGAACCATCTCATTGTTTCCGTCTGATACTATCTTTCCGCTTCCGTCACTCACTTCAACATCCGTGAATTTGTCAGCCGGAAGAATCATTCCCGTAAGCATTGTAAATGGTGTATACATTTCTGTATCTTTACCATTGATTTTAACTGTATGTTTTGCCGTATTTTCATATTCAAATCTGATTTTCACCTGGCCGCTCTTACCTGCCATATCTTCAGGTGACATTTCTTTTCCATCAAGATAATATGTTACTTTTACATTAACCGGAAGCTCTTTGTCCGTTGTTCCCTGATAATATATATCAGAGCCGTTAGCTTTCCACTCTATGTTTCCCTGGCTTCCTTCGGTGTAAGTCTCATCACCTTTAACATTTTCCACATTTTTCAAATCTGTCTTATCAGCGATTGTATCCTTACCGTCCTTATTCTTTAACCAGTCACTTACAATCTTCTTCTGAACATTTCCTGATGCATCAGAGATAACATATACTGTTTCTTCCTTATCTGCACCAAATGTTGTAGTAGAATTGATTGTATTATTTATAGCTTCCTCTATCTTCTGCTGTACCTTCGATGTATCTGCGGTAACGTTCGTCTCTGTACTTCTGAATTCATAAAAACCAACGCTTGTGACAGCAATCGATGCGGCTGTAACTATTGCAGCTGTTTTTAACATTCTATTTCTGTTCATAACTTAGCACCTATCCTTTCGCAAAAAATTATTGACCAATGGTCATTTATGATTTACAATATGTATATCACAAAAATGACTGGTGGTCAATATTTTTTTTAAGCTTTATATTTTTTTTATAATTGGGTATTATACATTACCACAGTTCATAGAAACGGAGAAGGATATGGGTAAAATCGAAAATAATAAAAAACAAAAAAAGGAATCCCTGCTCGATGCAGCATTTTCGCTTTTTACATCAAAAGGAATAAATAAAACTTCTATTTCAGATATAGTTGAAAAATCAGGAGTTGCAAAAGGAACTTTCTATCTGTATTTTAAGGATAAATATGATATAAGAAATATGCTGATTTCGCACAAAGCCAGCCAGCTTTTCCACAATGCGGATGAAGCCCTGTCAAAAGAAAACATAACCGATATAACCGACAGGATTATTTTCATAGCTAACCACATAATCAACCAGTTTTGTGAAAATAAATCTCTGTTAGGTTTTATATCAAAGAACCTGAGCTGGGGCGTATTTAAGTCGTCCCTCATGACTCCAAGTGATAATGATGATATAAATTTCTATGATATTTATCAGAAACTTATATATAACACGGAATGTGAATTCAAGGATCCTGAAATTATGGTTTTCATGCTTATAGAACTTATCAGTTCAACCTGTTACAGTTCTATATTATATGAAGAACCTGTTCCTATAGAAAAGCTTAAGCCTTATCTTTATGATTCTATCAGAGACACTATAAAAAGGCATACCGTATAATATTATTTTATAACAAAGAAAAACCCGCTTCGCGGGTTTCCCTTTGTTATAAATCACTATGTGTCTCATTTTCTTTTATATCACCAACTTTAAGTTCTGACAAAAGTTCTGCCCTTCTTGTACCAATAAGCATGTTTTCGCTATATTTCATATATCTCTCACATGTATTATCCGCAAGGTAAGCTGATGAATATCCTGACATTGTAAGTTCTGTAACAAATATAACCATATACTGTCCTGACTGGTCTGTCTTTTCTCCAAAAGCCGCCTCCATAAAATCAAATGCGTTTTCCAGTGCTTTGCCGGCATCCGATTGGACATTTTCCAGTATCTCACACTGTTTCCCGAATGCCTCTTTTTCTTTTGCTAATGCCTGCTCATAATTCATCCACTCTTCAGGCAGATTTTCTTTGATATACCTACCTACAATCTTCTCACATTCAGATTCAGGCCTGTTATAAAATCCTGCTTTTTCATTTGTTTCAACACGTTTTTCTCTCTCCGACATAAGTGTAGTATAATCTTTTTTCTCCTTATATTCTCCAAGAAATTCATACCACCTGTCAGTCACATATTTTTCTCTGTATACATTTTCAAATCTCTTATTAAGGCTGCTAATCACCATATTTACAACACTTAATTTCTCATCAAACGAAGCATTAACCAATCTTGCATATATTCCTGCTTTAACTCTGCCTTTAAGAATTTCTTCTATTCCATAGTCATCCTGATACTTGTAGTACAGTGAAAGATATGCTGCCATATCCTTTGCCACATCATCATGTCTTATATATTCGGCTATAATGTTTTCATCAACCTCTATGCCAAGCCTGTCATAGACATCTATGAGATTGCTAAGATCTTCCCATCCTCTTGCCGTAACAAACTTCATTCCATCCACATCATTTTCTATACGATAAAAATTCTGCGGTCTTAGTTCAAGATAGCTAAGTATTGCACTATTTATTCCCTGTTCTCTCGCATACTCTTTCCATATGGAAAAATCTGCCTCTATATCAATATTTCTCACTCTGTCAAGAGTCACCATATCAAATTCTCTCACGGATTTATTATATTCCGGCGGATTGCCTGCTGCCACTATCACCCATCCTTTTGGTACTTTCTGATTGCCAAATGTCTTACACTGCAAAAACTGAAGCATAGTCGGTGCCAGCGTCTCCGACACACAGTTAATCTCATCAATAAAAAGTATTCCTTCCTCGAGTCCCGTCTCCTTTATCTTGTCATATACACTGGCTATAATCTCACTCATGGTGTATCTGGTTATGGAATACTCATTGCCACCATAATTTTCTTTCATTATAAATGGCAATCCAACCGCGCTCTGTCTTGTATGATGTGTTATGGTATATGCCACAAGTCCTATATGACATTCTCTTGCTATCTGCTCCATTATCTGTGTCTTTCCTACTCCCGGAGGTCCGATAAGAAGAACCGGTCGCTGTCTCACTTCAGGAATGGCATATTCTCCGTCTGCATTTTTATACAGATATGCCTTTACCGTATTCTTGATTTCTTCTTTTGCCTGTTTTATGTTCATTTGAATTTCCTCTCTTCTTATATTAAATCATATCGGATTCCCATTGCCCACGGTGGTAATTTCGTTTTGTCATATTCCCTGCTGAATACAAATGCCGTGTCATATGGTGGCCGCTTTGTAGGATATATGCCAAGCCCATCTGTAAAATATAATAATCCTTTGAGGTTTTTCATACTTCCATCTGCCACCAGTCGGTTTACATATTCAAAGGCCGGTCTGAAATCCGTATTTCCACCGCCTGCCAGCTCAAAATCATCAAGCATTTTATCCAATTCTTCCATATCCGTTATCTTTCTGTCAAGTCTCACCCTGTCATCACATTGGATTATCCGGATATTGCATTTTTTGAAAAATGATGTTTCCTGACTTAACAGTCCAAATGTCTCTCTTATAAAATCTTTGACCATATCTCCGGACGTAGAATAACTTGTATCTATAACTATTATAAAATCAAGTATTTTCTTTACTTCCCGGCTCTCAAGCGGTTCTATAAGCGGCATATTACCATACAGTTTCAGACCGTATGTGTAATAATTCATGTCAAATTCATCTTCATTGCAGTGCATTTCTTCTTTTATCACCGCAAATTTCTTTAAAAAATCCCGATAACTTCTCTGCCCTTTATCTGCCTTTATATTAGTGAGTATAAGATTTTCTCCCTCATCACTGTCACTTCCACGACGGCTCATATCCATATCGGTCTGCCTTGATATCTTATCCCATTTATTCTGTAAGCTCTGATAAGACGGTGACTGTTTTTCTTCCTTTGGCCAGTGCAAATGACTGTCAGTATAAAATTCACGCTGAATATCATTTAACTCCTGTGCATCAAAAGTCTTTATAAGATTATATATTGCCGATGCAGAAACTCCACCATCCAGTTGTGAAATTCTCCCGTACATCTGTTGTCTTATCCACCCGACAGCTCTTTTTACACACGGTTTATCCACATGATCAATAGTATATTCCACAGCCACATCACAGGCAATATTCCACATTTCCCTGTCTCTGCCGTGCCTTATCCATAAATGCGAAAATAAGCAATGCAAAACCGTATGAAGATATTCCCTGTTTAAAAAGGCTGGATTTTTCGGATATAGTCGGATAAGATGTTCCGCTGAATAATACAGCCTTTCACCGTCCGTGCCTATACATCTTATCCCTTCGTTACTTTCCCAATGCAGGGCAGAAAGTGCCATATCCAGATATCTCATATCCAAATATAGTTCATTTCTAATCTCACCAAGTATTTTTAATGCCATCTGTTCATGCCATTCACTGCTGTTCAATACATGTTTCATTATAACTCATACCTTTTTCTGACATTTTTTTCATTGCTGCCTATTCTGACCAGACATGCGGCACCTTCGCTCCATCCTTTATCTGCCGACATGACTCTTGCAGTATTCAGTGCCTTCGCAGACATAAGATTTTCCCTGCACATTATCACAAGTGCTTCAAGCCACCTGTCTTTTACCACAATACTTACGCATCTTTCATCATTATTTTTTATGTAAGATATATAAGATTCTCTGTATATATCTGCAAGTTCATAAGGGTATATAAGACGTTCGAGTGACATTTTAACCAGAACTCTCTCGCTTTCTTCGCCACACGCTTTGTCAAACACGCTGTCGTACTGCTGCATATTTATTCTTCCGTTATCAAATGCCTGCCTTGCTCTGAATCCTTCACCATCTATATTCCTTCCAAAAATATGCGCCGGTGCAATTTCATCATAATTTTCAAAATATTCAGGATAAAACACGGATGCGTAAGTCTCTCCGCATTTTTCAAATTTCACATTAACATTCCATGATACTCTTCCAAGTATCTGCTTTAGTCCCGTTTCGCTATCCGGTGTACATCTGATGGTTATATCATGAAATTTCATGCAGTTCATAAACACATCGCTGCCCACTTCCCTCAGTTTTTCAGAAATATTAATATATTTTAAATTCCTGCAATTATAAAATGCAAAATTGCCAAGTACACTGACTTCATCCGGTAAAGTCACCTCATCCAGATACTCACCACATATTCTTCTCATCTGCGCTGACATAATGCCATACATCTCACAATCACCAGGAATTCTGTCACTCTGCGAGAAACAGTAATCCCCGATTTTTCTGACCGGAAGATTATCTATATTGTCCGGTATGCTGACCACTCCATTATAGCCATACACTGCATAGATGCATGCTCCATCACCGTATTTCTTCCATAATATACATATATCACCCATCTGTCTAATGCACCTTTACATTGTTCTGTCTCATAAGTTCCTCAACTTCTTCAGCACTCCCCCTTACGAATCCCTGCTTGTCCATTATTATCACACTTTTATCATATACAAATAAAAGCACGTCCGGAAAATTGTATACATGAGATATATTTTTATATTCCACCCCAAGCTCTGTTTTCTCAGTTTCCTGCTCAAGCCGTTTCTCATAAAATCTGTATTCAATGTCAACTTCATAATGCGACTGGTGCAGAACCGCAAAATTTTTAAAGCTTTTCTTTGCTGATATCAGGTAGCCTTTAAACTGCCAGAATAGTATAAGTACAGACGCTAACAGAAACGGTATTCCAAGCACAATATTCAAATCATACAGAAAAATCCCTGCAAATCCAAGCATTACCACTGCATAGGCAACGGCAAGCGAACGTGAAAATCTGTGTCCTATCTTATAATATTCTTTTATTCCACTCATATATAAATCTTCTGTCAATACGGTTTTGTTTTCAAAAACGGGCTTCATTTTTCTATCTCCATTCTAATCTGTTTTTCTCTCACTCACTAATATTGTGTCACTGCTTTTTTCTAAGTTCCCTGAAAAATTCTTTTATCATACTGCTACACTCTTCCTCAAGAATCCCCGTCTTTATCTCTACCTGATGATTAAACTTCTCCACCTGTAAAAGATTAAGTACAGACCCTGCACATCCTGCCTTTGGATTCATACATCCGATATATACCTTCTTTATTCTCGCCTGAACTATTGCCCCGGCACACATCTGACACGGTTCCAGCGTAACATACATTTCACAGTCATCAAGTCTCCAGTCTCCCAGTTTCTTTGATGCCTTTCGTATCGCATTCAGCTCCGCATGCGATAATGTATTCTTATCTGTTGTTCTTCTATTGTATCCCCGCGCTATTATTTTTCCTTCATATACAATAACACATCCAATCGGCACTTCATCTATCGCATATGCCTTCTTTGCCTGTTTTATGGCTTCTCTCATAAATTTCTGCTGCATATCAGAGACTATCTCCTTCTATAAACATTCACAATGAGGTATTTGCGAAACTCTGCAACCACACTTCAACTTGTTCAAATTTATAGGCTGCATAAGCGACATTTTGAGGCGGCCGGTCCTTAGCAACCGTACTTTGGTTGCTTATGTACCGTTGCCAGCCGAAGATAGTGCAAACGTGTGAGCGTTGCAGCCTAAAAATTTGAACATGTTTGTATAAAGCTTTAAAGAGTTTCGCAAATACCTAACATTTATTGTTTATAGTATACTTTCTTCAATTGATAAAATCAACCTTTACAAAATATCTTATTCCATGCTTCTTCCTTAATTATTCTTGTACATTTTTTTCAAAGCATGTATAATTTACAAATGTATTCTATCAACCAACCGGAAAGGACTTAACATTTCATGATTTTTGAATATGAGACTCCACGACTTATTCTAAAAGTTTTAGACAGCAGCTACGCTACTGCCATTTTAAAATTTGTACAAAAAAATAAAGAGGTATTTGAGCCATATGAATCACTCAAGTCCTCTTCGTTTTATACTATAGATTATCAGACCGACCTTGTTCAGGCGGAATATAATGCTTTTTTGTCACTAAAATATATACGCTACTATGCTTTTCTAAAGGAAAATCCTGACCTTATTATAGGCACGGTATCATTTTACAATATTCTCCCACAGCCATATTGCAGTTGTACTACCGGTTACAAGATTGACCGCGAACACTGGCATATGGGATACGGCAGTGAAATGGTCCATGCTGCCGTAGATACCATGCTTTCAGATTTCGGCATTCACCGAATCGAAGCTTATGTAATGAATGGTAATATATATTCCGCAAAGCTTCTCGAATCCATCGGATTTGAAAACGAAGGAATTGCCCACAAATCCATAAAAGTAAACGGTTCATACAAAGACCATTTAAGATATGCTATTGTTGCTCCGGAGTAAACGGCACTCTCTCGTCCATACTCTTCATCACATCCTGAATATTTATGCCGGCATCATCTTTGCTGTCAAGGTCATACACCTTATTTCCCTTGAAACTCAGCACCACCGGTTTAAGTATGTTATCCTTATTTTCGCTTATGACAAGCCCTTTCTCGCCATTATTAAGCTCCACGCATACGCCCGGATTGAGAATGTTTATTCCTTTTAGCAATGCTCCGACTGCCTTTTTATCATACCTGTCTTCCTTTGACAACAGATACTTTACGGCAACAACGTCAGAATATGGTTCGCCGTCTACGCTCATTGCCGTCAATGTATCGAATACATCCGCTACCATAAGCACCTTTGTTCCCTCCAGTAATTTTGCATCACTTGGGCTTTTTCCAGATATTTCCTTGAAATTCTGCGAAACTATTATTCTTGTAATGGACGGAATGTTGTAATCATTCTGTATAAGTTCATTTCCCTCTATTTCACACCTGTTGATTGTATACGCATCCTCTTCTGACAGGTCAGCACCTTTTTTTAATATTTTTGCCGGTATCATAGCCCTGCCTATCTCATGTATCAACGCAGCCGTAACTATGTTTACCTGTTCCATATAAGACAAACCCATATTCACGGATATAATGGCACATAGAATACCCACACTCAGTGAATGTTTATACACCTGATCCTCAGAACTTCTGAGACTCTTTAAAAAGTTTATTTTGCCGTGTTCTTTACCATACATTCTTATTATCTCTTCTGATAATTTCTGTATGCTTTTCACACCGTTTCCCGCTATCATATCCGCCATTTCTTTTCGCAGTTCAGCTACTGCCACCGCCTGAAATCTCTCAAATTCCATATCCTCCGCGGTAAGCACCGGTGCCGGTTCTGCCGGCTCAAGTACATACACACCCAGCAGTCCGAAGTTTCTGATACCGTCAAGTCTCTGTCTGGTCAGCTTCGTATTTATATCATACAGCAGTACACCCTTGTCATTATACACAGGCCTTGCAAGCCTCATTCCATTCTTCAATTCTTCCGGTCTGATGAATAACATACTCATTCTCCTCTCTGGTATAAATCCATTCTCTCTATTCCAATTCCATACACCAATACCCCTTTTTTCCTTCTTCTTCCTCTCCCGTAAATTTACCGAATCCAAACATTGATGCCATCATTTTTTCATTGTTATGGTATTCTCCCGGCACTCCGAGTATATATCTGTCCTGACCGTCCTCCGTCAGTTTTGCCGCTATGAGATATCTGTGGGTATAATATCCGTGAAGCAGAAAACTGTTCTGACCAAGAACCCAGTATCTCTTTGGGAGACACACGATATCATTAGGTTTCATTCTGACACATTCATCAAATCCGCCTATCTTACCTAACTTGACACATCTGCCTCCAAGTCTGTCCCAGAATCCTCTCACCGGTTTTGGTGCGACCTCCGGAATATCTGCATTCCCCTCAGTCTCTTCACATACATCCTCATCCTGTTCTTTTGGGACTTCTTCCTCCACCTCTGCTGCTATGTACTCTTCTCTCTCTGATATGTCATAAAATCTGTCCGGTACTACTGCCTCATCGTCCCATTCAGATGCTATCACTATTCCTTCATACTCTGTTGTAATATATATTCCTGACATTTCGGTTATTCCCACACCTTTATGTGCCATATCAGTAGATACTGTATTAATGCCAAAAAATGCCTTGCCGTTTTCTATTACAAGCTCTCCCACAGACACTCCGTACATTTTCCCATTTTCCCTGACGAAAAAATTCACATCACATCTGCTTCTCTCTCTTATAAACGGCATCTGGATACTTATCTGCACCCTGCATATTCCATTTCTTGAGTCAATTTTTGCAAATCCACAGTTTCTGTCTTTTTCACCATCTTTGTACACATTCAGGTACGATACCATTCTTATATATTCAGCCAATATTTTCTCCCCTTTACACAAATATTTATATATTATATTCATGCAAAGAAGAATGTAGTACATCAAATCATTCTTCTAAAATGTTTGACAACTCCACAAACTGTTCAAGTGAAAGTTTCTCTCCTCTCACTGCAGTCGGAAGTCCCATTTTCTCTATAGCTTCGGCTATCTGCTGCTTTGTATAAGGAAGATTTGCTGCATTATTAATACCATTTTGTAATGTCTTTCTTCTCTGGTTAAATGACGCCCTTATAATACGGAACAGCATGTCCTCATTCTTTACGTCATATCTTTTTTCTTTATGCTTTACAAGATTTATAACTGCCGAGCCGACTGCCGGACGTGGCATAAAACAGTTCGGAGGAACATTTGCCATTATCTTCGCATCCGCATAATACTGAACCGCCAATGTAAGTGCACCATAATCCTTTGTTCCCGGCTTCGCTTGCATACGCTCAGCCACTTCTTTCTGAACCATTATAGTTATACTGTCAATCGGAACTCCACTCTCAAACAGTCCCATGATAATAGGTGTTGTTATATAATATGGAAGATTTGCAACAACCTTTATACTGCTTCCCGGATACTCTGACACTATCTCATTTACATCTATCTTTAGTATGTCATTATGCACTATTTTTACGTTATCATACTCTTTAAGAGTTTCTCCGAGTATCGGAATAAGCATATCATCTATCTCAACTGCTATAACCTGTCTTGCATTTTCACACAAATACTGTGTAAGCGTTCCTATTCCCGGTCCAATTTCCAACACCACATCATCATTTCCTATGGATGCAGCCCTGATGATTTTCTCCAGCACATGAGTATCTATCAGAAAATTCTGACCATACTTCTTCTGAAAAACAAAATTGTATTTTTTTAATATTTCTATGGTGTTTTGTGGTATTCCTAATGTCGCCATCTGCATTCCTCACGATTTCTTTATTCTGTACATCCTCAGTGCATTCTCACACGTTATATCTATAATCTCCTGCTCAGGCACCCCTTTTATCTCCGAGATGGCTTTTACCACATACGGAAGATTCAGAGATGAATTTCTCTTTCCCCTGTTTGGCACCGGTGCGAGATAAGGACAGTCGGTTTCTATCACTATACTCTCAAGTGGTACATATTCCACCACTTCTTTTAACTTCTTCGCATTATTAAATGTAATCACACCGCCTACACCTATATAAAATCCCATATTTAAGTACTCTCTCGCCATCTCTTTTCCATATGAAAAGCAATGTATCACGCCGCCAAGGTCTCCCGCATTATGATATTTCATTATATCCAGCGTATCCTTTGCAGCTTCTCTGCTGTGTATTACCACAGGAAGACTTACATCACGGGCGAGTGAAAGCTGTGTTTCAAAACAAACTTTCTGCTCTGCCTTTTTCTCCGGCTCATAGTGGTAATCAAGTCCTATCTCTCCTATTGCCACCACTTTATCTGAAATGGCAAGTTCTCTGAGTCTCTTCATATTGCCATCTGTGTTTTCATTTACCGCATCCGGATGAAGGCCTACTGCCGCATATATAAACGGATACTTTTCAGACAGCCTGACTGCTTCCTCAGAACTTTCCATATCCGCACCTATATCAGTTACATATCCTATACCATTATTTTCAAATGAAGACAGGAGTCCATCCCTGTCTTCATCAAAAGCTTTATCATCATAATGTGCATGACTGTCAAATATCATACCATTCCTCATTTCTGAACGATTTATCGCTCTGTAAATACTAGCAAATCTCTGAACCTGCAATTATATCTTTATCTACTGTAAGTACAGACAGATTTCCTGCGTCATCACCTGCTGCCAGTATCATACCCTGTGACTCTACTCCGCACAATTTTGTCGGCTTGAGGTTAGTTATGACAGCCACTTTCTTGCCAACCATTTCTTCCGGCTTGTAGTACTGTGATATACCTGACACAATCTGTCTCACCTCATCACCTACTCTTATCTGCGATACGAGAAGTTTCTTTGACTTCTTCACAGGCTCACATTTTAACACTTCACCCACACGTATCTGTATCTTATCAAAATCTTCTATAGTTATCTCTTCTTTCGGCTCTACCTCCGGATATTTTACAGGTGAATTCTTTTTCTTAAATTCCTCTGCCTTCTCAAGAACTTCATTCACGTCAAGTCTTGCAAAAAGGATTTCAGGTGTCTCAGTTACCTTATTTCCTGAAGGATATTTTCCAAATGTATCCATATCTTCCAATGCTCTCTCAGTTGTATTTAACTGTGCAAGTATCTTTTCTGATGTCTCAGGCATAAATGGTTTTAACAAAGATGCACCGATAGTAATTCCTTCTATAAGATTATAAAGCACTGTCTCAAGACGAGGCTTTGTAGCATCATCCTTTGCAAGAATCCATGGTGTAGTCTCATCAATATATTTATTGCATCTCTTGAACATTGTGAAAATCTCTGTAATGGCATCTGCAACTCTTAACTTATCCATCTTCTCTGCCACTTTTCCCGGTGTAGCAAGAACTACTGACTTAAGGTCTGCATCCACATCTTCTTCCACGCCTGTATTATTCACAACTCCGCCAAAATATTTATTTGACATTGAGATTGTTCTGTTTACAAGATTTCCAAGTGTATTTGCAAGATCAGAATTTACTCTCTCTGTTACGAGCTCCCATGTTATGACTCCGTCATTTTCAAACGGCATTTCATGAAGAACGAAATATCTTATGGCATCAACGCCAAATACTTCTACCAGATCATCCGCATATATTACATTTCCCTTTGATTTACTCATCTTGCCGTCGCCCTGCAATAACCAAGGATGTCCGAATATCTGCTTAGGAAGCGGAATATCCAGCGCCATGAGCATGATAGGCCAGTATATAGTATGGAATCTTAAAATATCCTTGCCGATAAGATGTAAATCTGCCGGCCAGTACTTCTCATATAATTCGTCACTGTTTCCGTCAAGGTCATAACCAAGTCCGGTGATATAGTTTGATAACGCATCAAGCCATACATACACTACATGCTTGTCATCGAAATCTACAGGTATTCCCCATTTAAATGATGTTCTTGATACACAGAGATCCTGAAGTCCTGCAAGAAGGAAGTTATTCATCATCTCATTTTTTCTCGACTCAGGCTGTATAAATTCAGGATGTGTATTTATATGTTCTATAAGTCTGTCTGCATATTTTCCAAGTTTTAAGAAGTAAGCCTCTTCCTTTGCCGGCTGACATTCTCTTCCACAGTCAGGACACTTGCCGTCAACAAGCTGTGATGCCGTGAAGAATGATTCACAAGGTGTACAATACATTCCTTCATAAAATCCCTTATATATATCACCCTGGTCATAAAGCTTCTTAAATATTTTCTGAACCTGTTTCTCATGATAATCATCTGTTGTTCTGATAAACTTATCATATGAAGTATTCATAAGGTCCCATATGCTCTTTATCTGTGAAGAAATGTCATCTACAAATTCCTTAGGTGAAATTCCTGCCTCTTCGGCCTTAAGCTCTATCTTCTGACCATGCTCGTCTGTTCCTGTCTGGAATCTTACATCATATCCCTGCTGTCTCTTAAATCTTACAATACTGTCTGCCAAAACCACTTCATATGTGTTACCGATATGTGGTTTTCCTGATGTGTAAGCTATCGCTGTTGTAAGATAATACTTTTTCTTTTCCATTTATTATTAACCGCCTTTCTGTCACTTAATATCTGTAAAATAAAAATTGCTCATTTAATAATACATTTTTTTTGTGAATTTTGCAACAATATCTAAGGTATATTTCTCTTATGCGCACTGTCGAGATATTCAAGAAATTCTTTTTCAGGCAACGGCTTTGAAAAATAATATCCCTGAAGGTATTCACATCCCATGGCTGTAAGTGCCTCCATCTGTTCCTTCGTCTCAACTCCTTCAGCCACTATTTTCAGATTAAGTTTCTGAATCATTGACACGCTGCTCTCCAATACGGTTCCCGCTTTTTCATTATCAAAAGCTGACCATACTATTCCTTTATCCATCTTAATGAGGTGGAACGGAAGATTGATTATATAATTTATATTAGAATATCCTGAACCATAATCATCAAGTGAAAATGCTATGCCGCGTTCCACAAGGTTCTGCATATTTTCATTCATGACATCTGCCGAATTAGATGCGGCCGTCTCCGTCACTTCAAGATTGATCTGTTCCGGCTCAAGATTGTATTTCTTTACTATATTTTCAATTCTTTCCACCATGTCCTGTTTCATACATTCTACCACAGACACATTTATCTCTATGAATTCTATACCTCTCTCCCGCAGATTATTGTCCATCATAAAATTACATACTGATTCAAGAACAAAATTTCCGATTCTCACTATTGAACCGTCTGACTCTGCTATAGGTATAAATTCATCCGGCGGAATATATCCGAGATCATCATCTTTAAGCCTTACCAGTGCCTCAGCCGACAATATCGCCTTTTTCTTTGTTGAATAGATAGGCTGATAATACACTTGAAGCGTGTTATTTCGTATTGCCTTATGTACTGCATGTCTTATGGCATTTCTCCGCCTTACATAACTTCCGTTTATATCTTTGGCATACAATACCCTGCTGCCACCCTCATGTATCTCTTTTGCTATATAATCCGAGCACTGCAAAATGTCATCCACATTATCAAAGTCTTCCGGACATTTTATCAGACATACATCTACGTCCACAGGAATCTCAACTTCCCCGCATACCCAGACCTTATCACATTCTTTTACAATCATTTCAGCCACATGTCTCATTTCACGCCTCATGCTGAATGAAAGAAGATAGAACTCATTTTCTGAGATTCTGTACATGGTCATGCCATTTTCCGCACCGATTCTCTTAACTTCTCCTACAAACTGAGACATAAGTTTATCCAGTGCATCCACACCAAATGTTTTCTGAAGAAATTCCCAGTCATCTATAGAGACAACTATTATATTGAAGTTATTTTTAGATTTAAAATTTATCTTTGCCTTTTCAATAAATGAATTTTTATTATATATTCCAAATTCTTTATCCATCATTTCTTCCGGACTCTGTATTCCAAGATATAAGACCACCATACTTAATGCCCGTCCGAATGATTCCACCAGAAGTCCCGGTTCAAATATCTGTATGGCTGATGATAACATGATAATTATCGCAAATGCATACAGCGATATTCTTTTATATAAATTAAACAGTCCGTTATATAACTGGATATAAATAACTGCCACAATATAATAAAATACCGACTGTATATAAACATACATCATCCCCGGTCCGATGGTAAACTGCCCGTCTTCCGCAACACTGAACAATATATCGGAATATGGATTAATTGCAATGATAATATACATGATTACTGCCGGCACAAGAAGTACATATCCAAAAACCTGTCTTTTTATTTTATATATTCTCTCTGTTATGACAAGATTATAAAATAAAAATAATACCGGTATTGCACAATAGAATATCAGATATGCATACACAACCATCTGAAGCATCCACTCATCAAGTTCTAATATTCCGTTTAGCCCCATTCCCCTGACAAGATTACACACTGATGCTCCAAGAATAAGCCACATCATCAATATAAATATTTTGTTGTGAAGATTAGGAATGTTTTTCTTCATATAAAACATCAAAATCCCCACTGACAATATGGCAATCGCACAGATATCAAAATATATTACACTTTGCAAAAAATTCACCTCCAAATTTCAACTATCTCTATTTTATATTTTACTATATATTTAATAAAGATTAAAGTATTTTCAGTCATTTTCAGTCATATATTTTAACAAGTTCAATATAAGGATTTACAATGAATTTCAAATTTTTAAAGAAAATATTTCTTCCTTCATCCGTCCTGATTATCATTCTTACAGTTACCTTTTTTACACTGTATAAAAACCATCGTCCGGAAAAAGAAAATATTTCTGAGGACTGTAAGAAATTCGACACTCTCACCTCATATTTATTTAGCAGTTCCCTCATGGATAATTCCGTAAACCTGCATGCACTTATCTCAGACCCTGCCGCATACGGACTTGATAATGTCCCCGTCACCCTCGGCAGTCTGTCTGTTGATGAATTTAAGAAATACAATCAGAGTTTATGCGATGTTCTGCAACAACTTAACTCAGTTAACCCCGACCGTCTCACCTCTGACAGACTGCTTACATATAATATTCTGAAAACCAGATACGCCGATACACTGATGTACTGTGACTATTACCTTTTAGATGAATATCTTGGCAGCAACAGCGGACAGCAGAATCTTCTGCCTGTATATCTTGCCGAATACTCTTTTGGTTCAGAGAAAGATATTAAAGACTATCTCGAAATCTTGAGATTATCTCCGGACTTTTTTGACAGTATTCTTGAATTTGAAAAAGTAAAAGCTGACTCAGGCACATTTATGAATGAATTTCAGGCAGACAATGTAATAAATCAATGCAGCGAATTTCTCTCTGACACAGACAATCATTATCTTATACAGACATTTAATGAGCGAATCGACCGGACAGATCTGTCAGAAAAATTAAAAGACTCATACAAATCCCTAAACATTGAATATCTTAATACATATTTTTTTCCATCCTACAGAAAAATATCTGACACTATGCGCGAGTTAAAGCAATACAGTAAAAATGCCGGTGGTCTCTGCAATTATGAAAACGGAAAAGTATATTATGAGGGACTTGTGCGGGCAAAAACCGGCTCTGCCAAAAATGTTACCGAAATACAGCAGATGCTTGAAAACGCTCTGGCACAGGATGTCATAAAAATACACGATATATACAGCTCTGACAACTCTGTTGAAAACAGAATTAGGGATTTTTCATCATCCTACGCTGACACCGGCTCTATTATAGAAAATCTGTATAATGATATACAGGTTTATTTTCCGGCACCTGCCGTCACACACAAAGATGTCACCATACACGAAGTTCCCAAATCCATGGAAAATCATGAAGCACCCGCCTACTACCTGTCACCGCCCATAGACTGTATCACCCGCAACTCTGTATACATTAACAATCTGTATTACAAAGATGTCACTCCCGACCGTTTAATTCCGGTGCTGGCACACGAAGGATTTCCGGGACATCTGTACCAGACCACATATTTCAGAAACACCTCACCTGATAACATCCGGCTCATTCAGAGTTTTCCAGGTTATTCAGAAGGATGGGCTACCTACGCTGAAACGTATTCTTACGGATTGGCCGGTCTTGACAATGCTGCTGCCGAATACAGCTCAGCTTTCACCACCCTGTCCCTTGAACTTTATTCATTATTTGATATATACACCAACTACCAAGGATATACGCTTGAACAGCTTATGGAATACGGAAGTTCATGGGGACTTGATAAATCCCAGTGTATCAAAATCTACCATACAGTCATAGAAAATCCCTGCGATTATCTTCAATATTCTGTCGGTTATCTTGAAATTCTTGAACTCCGGAATACTGCCATGGAACAGCTCGGTGATACATTCTGCATAAAAGATTTTCACAAATTTCTGTTAGATACCGGTCCGGCACAATTTGAAATCATCCGTGATGAAATGCTTAATCTGATAAATACAAAATCGGGCAGGTCTAAACCTGCCCGATTGTATACATAATGTTATTTTACTTTCGCTGTTATCGGAGATGTACTATTTGAATTAATTGTCACTCCAGCATATGTTCTCACCGATCTCATCTTAAAGTAATATCTCTTTCCTTTCTTAAGATCTGAGACATTATGATAATCTTTATTAGGTGAAATATCTGAAAGCTTTTTATATTTTCCATTCCTTGATGTAGCATAGAATATCTGATATTTACTTACTCCCGGAGCTTTAACCCAGTTGAATCTTAAGCTTCCCGGTGTAGAATTATCTACTGAAAATCCCGTGACTTTACCCGGTCCTGCAATTCCCGCTTTCGTAGCAGTAAGTATCGTATATACCACACCATTATTTCCTCTCATTGTAGCATACAGTCTGTATTTGTACACTACTCCAGGCTGCACATTTAAGTCAACATATGAATTTGTCTTTGTAGTTGCAATCTTCATATATTTTCCGGCAGCTGCATCATACTTATATACCTTATAGGATACTGCATTATTCATTGCACTCCAGTTAAGGCTTATACTGTTTTTAGTCAACTGTGCCGCATCCAGATTTGCCGGCTGCGGTGCATATGTAGTCACCTTTTTATTCTCTGAAAACTGACCGAAATATTCCACTCCGCCTATTCCTGTGTATGCACATACCTTATATATGTATGTCTGACCGTTCATTAAACCACTGTCCTCAAATCTTGTTCCTATGGTAACTGCTGCCCTGAAATATTTCTTGTCTCCCTGTTTTCTTCTATATACTATATATCTTGTTGAACCCGGCACCGCACTCCATGTTACCTCTGCCTTTTTACCGCTCAGTGCCTTAGTTTCCACGTTTTGAGGAGTTCCAAGATATACACCGTCCGCATTCATATCCACATTTTTTTTATTTGAAAGATTGTACTGTCTTCCTGAATACCAGTAATTCATGTCTACTCTTGTAGCTATTCCCGGAACAGAGCCATCTGAAGAGAACTGCCACATTTTATATACACCACCATATTTGCACACATCATTGTACTGTGCTACCCATTTAGGCCATGCGTTAAATCTGGCATCTGTCAGATAGAAATTGAACCAGTTCGTATTTGCATATATTCCTACCTTATATCCCGCACTCTGTATCTTGTCGCAGAAAGTCTGTGCCATGTCACCTTTTACCGATGCAGGTACAGTTCCCGTAGTACCTGCATCTTCCATGTCATAATACACAGGAAACTTAAGATTATATCCCTGTATAAGCCTTAACACATGGTCAGCCTCAGATGATGCCTGTGCCGTGCTTGTGGCATATGAATAAATATATACGCCGAAAGGTATACCCAGTCTCGTACACTCATTTGCATTTCTGTACCACTTCTCATCATCCTGACTTACAATGTTATCTCCATAACCTATTCTTATTATTGCGTAATCTATGTTCGGTTTTAGCGTTTCCCAATCTATATCTCCATTATGTTTTGACACATCAACCCCGAATATTCTTCCCTGTCTGGTAACTATCTTTGAGTCCTCACTGACAACTCCGACAGCATCATATGCCTTCACTTTAAAATAATATCTTGTTCTTCCATTGCTTCCCTTTATCACAACACTGTTTTTACTTCCCACATTTATAACCTTGTATCCGTTATATTTCTCAGTGGAAATATATACATAATATCCTTTTGCTCCGCTTACTTTACTCCACTTGAGATAAATGGTATCCAGTTCAGGATTGTACACACTTACATTCTTCGGAGTCGAAAGATAAGTTGCCGCCTGTGTCTCTTCCTTCATTCCAATACTCATTCCCACTACCATGACAAATACCGCTAAAAACCATAGAACTTTTTTCTTCATTACTTTCTCATTTCCTTTTTGTATTTTATTAATAATATCTTCTCAGAATCTTTGCACGTCATTATTTTTCGTGTTTGATGTGTCATGTGTCAAAAGTCGGTGCTCCGCACCAGCCGGCATAAATATGTGATATTGCAAGCTAGCTTGCAAATACACATATTTATGCCGGCTACCCCCGCAGGGGCTTTTGACACATAAACTGAAATATCTAGATAGATTCTAAACTTTATATAATATCCATTATCGCAAATTAATACATATTTTTCAATAAGTATTATGTGATTTTTAAAACTTTTTCTTGACAATTTTTTTTCACGAGAGTAAAATCGACACATAAAAATTAATGTTAATAAACCGATGAACAAGAAAAGTAGTTATTCAGATTGTTTTCAGAGAGCCGCCGGTGGTGTGAAGGCGGTAACATATTTTTAACGAATGGCCTTGTGAGGGTGGCTTGAAATCATTACACATGAAAGTAGACGCCAACGGGATTCCTGTCCGTTATCAGAAGGATGCATATGATAGTATGTATACAAAGTGGGTATTTAATATACCAATTTGGGTGGTACCGCAGAAGATATAACAGCTTTTGTCCCATATATTTATCTTATATGATAGATGTATGGACAAAAGCTTTTTTTATTACAAGGAGGAATTTTTATGATAATACCATCAGCACAGGACCTTGCCAAATATGCAGGCAAATATAATATGGTTCCAATATGTGAAGAAATCTACGCTGACGTAATCACACCGATTACACTCTTAAGGAAATTATCTTCCATCAGCAAAAATTATTACCTGTTAGAAAGTATTGAAGGTGGTTCAAGATGGGGAAGGTATTCATTTCTCGGTTTCAATCCTTTAATGCATGTTACATGTAAAAACCACACTGTAACTATTAAAAGCGGAAGCATTACAAACACAGAGACCGGTGATTCAATGGATATTTTAAGAAGACTGCACGCACAGTACAAATCACCCCATATAGATGGCATGCCTCCTTTCACCGGCGGATTTGTAGGTTATTTTTCATATGAAATGATAGGATATGCAGAGCCGAAACTCAGTCTGAAAGACAGTGATTTTAACGATTTTGATCTTATGCTGTTTGACAAAGTCATCGCTTATGACCATCTCAAACAGAAAATCAACATCGTTGTAAACACAAATCCTGATGACGGTATTCAGGGATACAACGCCGCTGTTCTTGAAATCAAAAAAATAATTGAACTGATAAATGACACCACTCCTCTTCCAAAGGCCTACGCTGAAGAAAATGTGGATTTCAAATGCAATCTTACTAAAAAACAGTATTGCAGCATGGTTGAAAAAACCATCGACTATATACATGAAGGAGACATTTTCCAGGGGGTAATATCAAGAAGATTTGAAGCTGATTATTCTTCAAGCCTGTTAAACGCATACCGTGTTTTAAGAACAACAAATCCTTCACCTTACATGTATTTTATTCAGAGTAATGATGTACAGATAGCAGGTTCTTCACCGGAGACAATGATTAAACTTAATAAAGGAAAACTTACAACATTTCCTGTTGCCGGAACAAGACCGAGAGGTACTACCTATGAAGAGGACAAAGCTTTAGAAGAAGGTCTTCTGAAAGATGAAAAAGAACTTGCAGAACACAACATGTTAGTTGACCTTGCAAGAAACGATGTAGGACGAATTGCCGAATACGGAAGTGTGTATGTAGAAGATTACATGAGCATCCACAGATTTTCAAAAGTCATGCACATTGCTTCTGTAGTATGCGGACAGATTCGTGATGACAAAGACGGTATGGATACCATCTCTTCTCTTCTTCCTGCCGGAACATTATCCGGTGCACCAAAATTCAGGGCATGCGAGATAATAAACGAACTTGAACCCGTAGCAAGAGGAATATACGGTGGTGCCATAGGTTATCTTGATTTCTCCGGTAACCTTGACGTATGCATTGCCATACGAACCGCAGTCAAAAAAGGCGACAAAGTATATGTTCAGGCAGGTGCAGGCATTGTAGCCGATTCAGTTCCTGAAAATGAATATCAGGAATGTGCAAACAAAGCCGGTGCCGTAATAGATGCAATTAAAAAAGCAAGCGAGGTGAATGACAGATGATATTACTTATAGATAATTATGACAGTTTTTCTTACAATCTTGTACAGCTTATAGGCGGCATATTAAAAGATGAAAATTCAGATGAGGAAATAAAAGTTGTCCGCAATGACGAAATCACCATCGACGAAGTCAAGTCACTTAAGCCTTCACATCTGATTCTCTCACCAGGTCCCGGCAGACCTGCCGATGCCGGTATATGTGAAGCAGTCATTCCCGAAATGATGAAGACCACACCTATACTCGGTGTATGTCTCGGTCATCAGGCAATATGCGAAACATTTGGCGCAACCATCACATATGCACAGACACTTATGCATGGTAAGAAAAGCATTATTAATATGGAAGATGATGAAATCTTTAAAGGACTGGATTCAAACGTACAGGTAGCAAGATATCATTCACTGGCAGCCGACAAAAACACCATTCCTTACTGTCTCAAAGTAATAGCTACCGCTGATGATGGTGAGGTTATGGCAGTCAGACATACCGATTATCCGGTATACGGATTCCAGTTTCATCCGGAGTCAGTTCTTACACCTGACGGCAAAAAAATGGTTATGAACTTTTTAGATATGTAAGAGTTTCGTAATTACATATAATATTTAATACATAAAAGGAGCGACTTATTATGATTAGAGAAGCAACAAAAATGGTAGTAGAAGAAAATGATTTATCATATGAAACAGCTGAGCAGGTAATGAATGAGATTATGAGTGGTGAAGCATCACAGATGCTTACTGCTGCTTATCTCACAGCTCTCAGAATGAAAGGTGAAACTATAGACGAAATATCAGCAAGTGCGGTAGGAATGAGAAATCATGCCATTCCTCTTGAGAATGACGGAGATGTACTTGAAATAGTAGGAACCGGCGGAGATGAAGCAAACTCATTTAACATTTCAACAGCATCTTCTCTCGTTGTGTCAGCTACGGGAATATCTGTTGCAAAGCACGGAAACAGAAGTGTATCAAGCAAATGTGGTGCTGCCGATGTACTTGAAGCTTCCGGTGTAAATATCACTATTGAACCTGAAAAAAGTGCGGCTATATTAAAAGAAGCAGGCATCTGCTTTATGTTCGCACAGAACTACCACACAGCAATGAAATATGTTGCTCCTGTAAGAAAGGAACTCGGATACCGTACACTTTTCAATATTCTCGGACCTCTTACAAACCCTGCAAATCCTTCATATATCCTTCTCGGTGTATATGATGAATCCCTTGTTGAGACTATGGCAAAAGTTCTTGTGAAAATGGGAATCAAAAAAGGAATGGTTGTATATGGTCAGGATAAACTTGATGAAATATCATTAAGCTCAAACACAACATGTTGCGAAATTCAGGATGGCACATTAACTTCATACGTTATCAATCCTGAAGACTATGGATTTACAAAATGCTCAAAAGACGATCTTGTAGGCGGTGACCCTGCAGAAAACGCAGTAATACTTAAATCTATCCTTGAGGGCAAAGAAAAAGGTGCAAAACGTGATGCCGTTGTTCTCAACTCAGCAGCATGTATACACATGATTAAGGGAATCAGTTACGAAGATGCCATAAAAGAAGCCAATGAAGCTATAGACAGCGGCAAGGCTTTAAACCAGCTTAACAAATTTATCGAACTTTCAAACAAATAACAGACAGAAAGAGGTTTACATATGTCAATTTTAAATGAAATTGCAGATTACACCAGACAAAGAATTTCAGAATGTAAAAAAACAGTTTCTGAAAACGAGATGATAGAACGTGCCAAGGCTGTCAAAAGTAAGCTCCCTGCATTTACTTTTGAAAATGCATTGAAAAAAGACGGGATAAATTTTATCTGCGAAGTGAAAAAAGCTTCTCCATCTAAAGGAGTAATTGCCGAAACATTTCCATATGAAGACATTGCCACTGACTATGAAAATGCCGGTGCTGACTGCATCTCATGTCTCACCGAACCAAAATATTTTATGGGCAATGACAATTATCTCAAAGCCATAAAATCCAAAGTAAACATTCCTGTTCTCAGAAAGGATTTTACCATCGATGAATACATGATATATCAGGCAAAATCTCTTGATGCCGACTGTGTACTTCTTATCTGCTCTCTTCTTCCTGAGGAGACATTAAAAAGATACATAGGCATTTGCGATTCTCTCGGAATGTCAGCTTTAGTAGAAGCTCATGATGAAGATGAGATAAAAAGTGCCATCAATGCAGGTGCAAGAATTATCGGTGTCAATAACCGTGATTTGAAAACATTTAAAGTGGACGTTCACAACAGCGAAAGACTTCGTGCCCTCGTTCCTGATAACATATTATTTGTTGCTGAAAGCGGCATTAAGACCCACGATGATATAGAGGTTCTTGAAAATGCAAATGTAAACGGAGTACTTATAGGCGAAACGCTCATGCGCAGCAATGACAAAAAAGCCATGTTAGATACTCTGCGAAACGGAACAGAAATGAGAAATATTTAATATGAATAATATAAAGATAAAAATATGCGGTATCCGCCGTGAGGAAGATATTTCTTATATAAATAGATATATGCCTGACTATATAGGTTTTATATTTTATAAGAAAAGTTTCCGATATATCACTCCGGACAAGGCCGCAGAGTTAAAAAAATTGCTAAATCGTGATATAATGGCAGTTGGCGTTTTTGTCGATGAGACTGCCGATAATATATTGAAACTATGTAACGATGATATTATAGATATTGTCCAGCTTCACGGTAATGAATCTGCTGATTTTATCAGTTATCTGAAAGAACATACCGACAAGCCTGTTATCAGAGCCATAAGAGTACGTTCCACAGAGCAGTTAATTGATGCAGAAAAACTTCCATGTGACTATCTTCTCCTTGATACATATACAAAGGGCGATACATATGGTGGTACCGGAAAAACCTTCGACAGAGAGCTTATTCCTTCTGATTACAGACCTTATTTTCTTGCCGGAGGATTAAATGCAGACAACATAAAGCTGGCAATATCGGAATGTAATCCTTACGCAGTTGATTTAAGCAGTAGTGTTGAAAGTACACACACCATTGACGGTGTCTCACAGACGTTCAAAGATGAAAACAAGATAAAAGAAATCATTAATATAATACGTGCCATATAACTGGCAGAAAGAGAGGAACCATGAAAAAAGGTAGATTTGGAGAGTACGGTGGTCAGTATATACCCGAAACTCTCATGAACGCAGTTAAAGAATTAGATGAAGCTTATGAGCATTACAAAAATGATCCTGAATTCATAAAGGAACTTGATGATTTGTACAAAAACTATGCCGGAAGACCATCCCTTCTGTATTACGCAGAAAAGATGACTAAAAACCTCGGCGGAGCAAAAATATATCTCAAACGTGAGGATTTGAACCATACCGGTTCACACAAGATAAACAACGTCCTCGGACAGATTCTTCTTGCAAAGAAAATGGGCAAAACAAGAGTTATAGCCGAAACAGGTGCCGGACAGCACGGAGTTGCAACAGCAACAGGCGCTGCTCTCATGGGTATGGAATGTGAAATATTCATGGGTAAACTTGATACTGAACGCCAGGCCCTTAACGTATACAGAATGGAACTTTTAGGTGCAAAGGTACATCCGGTATCAAGCGGTACAGGAACTCTCAAGGATGCCGTAAATGAGACTATGAGAGAATGGACAAAGCGTATGGATGATACATTATATGTACTCGGTTCTGTTATGGGACCTCATCCTTTCCCTACAATAGTACGTGACTTCCAGAAAGTCATAAGCAAAGAAATCAAAGAACAGATTATGGAAAAAGAAGGCAGACTTCCTGATGCGGTTCTCGCATGTGTAGGCGGTGGAAGCAATGCCATGGGTGCGTTCTATGAATTTATCCCTGATAAATCTGTAAGACTTATCGGATGCGAGGCTGCCGGTCTCGGTGCAGACACACCAAAAACCGCTGCTACCATAACAACAGGCTCTACAGGTATATTCCATGGAATGAAATCCCTGTTCTGTCAGGATAAATATGGTCAGATTGCTCCTGTATACTCTATCTCAGCAGGTCTTGACTATCCGGGTATCGGACCGGAACATGCCATGCTCCATGATACAGGACGTGCAGAATATGTGCCAATCACAGATGACGAAGCTGTCAATGCATTTGAATACCTCTCAAAAACAGAGGGTATCATACCTGCCATCGAAAGCTCACATGCTGTTGCACATGCCATGAAACTGGCTCCTACAATGAGTAAAGACCAGATTATCGTTATAAACATTTCAGGCCGCGGCGATAAGGATGTCGCTGCCATAGCAAGATACAAGGGGGTAAATCTCTATGACTAAAATATCAGACGCATTCAAAAACGGAAAAGCATTTATCGGATTCATAACAGGTGGTGATCCTGATATTGAAACTACCGAAAAACTTTTATACACAATGTCAGAATCCGGTGCAGACCTTATAGAAATCGGTATTCCATTTTCCGATCCTATCGCTGAAGGACCGGTTATACAGGAGGCAAGTGAGCGTGCACTGGCTGCCGGCTGTACAACAGATAAACTTTTCGATCTTGTTGCCAAAGTCAGCCCTAACCTTGATACACCTATCGTCTTTATGACATATATCAATCCTATATATACATACGGCAAGGAAAAATTCATGTCTAAATGTAAAGAATGTGGTATACAGGGAATTATCGTACCTGACCTTCCATATGAGGAAAAGGCTGAACTTACACCTGAATGTAACAAATACGGAATAGACCTTATTTCCCTCATTGCACCGACTTCGCACGAACGTATAACCATGATTGCCAAAGAAGCCAAAGGCTTTGTATATTGTGTATCATCTCTCGGTGTAACAGGAGTACGTTCAGAGATAACAACTGACATATCAGCCATGACAGACCTTGTCAGAAAAGCAACAGACATTCCATGTGCCATCGGTTTTGGTATATCTACACCGGAACAGGCCAAAAAAATGTCGGCTGATGCTGACGGTGTCATAGTCGGAAGTGCCATTGTGAAAATAGTTGCACAGTATGGAAAAGACAGTTCAGAACATGTGGCAGAGTATGTGCGTTCAATGAAGGAGGCAATCTCTTAGTTTAATTAACTGTATAACAATCAATAACTGCCCCGTCGACACGTTTCCACTATCCTCGGCTGGCAGCGGTACATAAGAGGCTGTATTCTATGGGTATATAACAATTAATTGCCATATACCCATAGAATACAGCCTCTAAGTGCCGGTCGCCTCAGAATGTCTCCGTTACAGTTATTGATTTTATACATATAAACCCTATCTAAGAGATAACTTCTGGCGTTAAAACGAAAAATCCCCAAGGTCAACCTACAAGATGCAAGCATCTTTAAGTTGCCTTTGGGGATTTTATTTTTTATCTGTTATTTCTGTCTTATAATAAGTGTGCTCTTATTTCCTCGCCTGATAATGGGCTTAAGTAAGCAGGAGCGATATCGAATACTGTCTTACATCCGTTTACACCCTCGTTGTGTAATCTGTTTACTGCTCTTGCGTATGCAAGTATAACAGATGATGTAAACTCAGGATTTGAATCAAGTTTAAGGCTGTACTCTATGACATGCTTATTCTCTTTATTCCATCCTGTTACTCCTGTACGGAAAAAAAATCCGCCATGTGGTATTCCGCTGTGGTTTGCCTTAAGTTCTTCTTCTGATATAAAATGAACTGTTGTATCATAATCAGCAAAGTAGTTAGGCATATTCTTTATAGTCTCTTCTATCTTCTTTAAATCAGCGCCCTCTTCTGCTACTACAAAACACTCTCTTAAATGCTTCTGTCTTGTAGTAAGTTCAGGATTTTCACCGTTTCTTACTGACTCTAATGCACTCTCAACCGGAATAGTGTACTGCTTGCCGTCTTTTACGCCTTCAACACGTCTTATAGCATCTGAATGTCCCTGGCTTACACCCTTGCCCCAGAATGTATAATCATTTCCTTCCGGAAGTACAGCATTTGCATACAGTCTGTTAAGGGAGAACATTCCCGGATCCCATCCACATGAAATAAGTGCTGTATGACCGCTCTCTTTTGCTGCCTTATCAACATTTGCAAAATGCTCAGGAATTCTTGCATGTGTATCAAAACTGTCGATAACGTTAAAATATTTTGCATACTCAGGTGTCTGTTTTGGAAGGTCTGTAGCACTTCCTCCGCATAATACAAGTACATCCACCTCATCCTTATGCTCCAATATGCTATCCACATTGTATACATTTACATTCTCTGTGAGAATCTTCACATCCTCAGGATTTCTTCTTGTGAATACTGCTGTCAGTTCCATGTCGTCATTCTGTTTTATGGCACATTCAATACCTCTTCCGAGATTACCATAACCTAATATACCTACTCTCATCTTTTTCCTCACATTCCTTTTAGTATTTTTATAATAAAGCAGTTATCCTACTTTTAATCTGAACTTTTGTGCTTCATGCTCTGTGGAAATTCTCTCTATATGAGCACCAAGTGCCGTAAGTTTATCCTCAAACTTCTCATAGCCTCTTTGGATATATACTATATCATCGATAACCGTAAATCCTTCAGCCGCAAGTCCGGCAATTACAAGAGCAGCTCCGGCTCTTAAATCAGGCGCGCTTATCCTTGCACCAAGATATTTATCCACACCTGTTATGATAGCTGTATTTCCCTCTACCTTAACATTTGCACCCATCCTTGCAAGCTCATCTACATATTTAAATCTGTTTTCAAATATACTCTCTGTAACAATGCTGATGCCTGATGACAGTCCCAGTGTAACTGCTATCTGTGGCTGCATATCCGTTGGAAATCCCGGATATGGAAGAGTCTTTACATGAGTTGACTTTAACTGGTCAGGTCCGATAACTCTTACTGCGTCATCATATTCCTCTATACAACATCCAATCTCAAGCAATTTGGCTGTAATAGCCTCCAAATGCTTAGGTATAACATTCTTTACAAGAACATTTCCCTTTGTGGCTGCTGCCGCAAACATAAATGTTCCCGCCTCTATCTGGTCAGGTATAACAGAATACTCTGTACCGTGAAGTTTCTCAACACCTTTAATTCTTATGACATCCGTACCTGCACCCTTAATATTTGCACCCATACTGTTAAGCATATTTGCCACGTCAACAACGTGCGGTTCCTTAGCTGCATTTTCAAGTATCGTACTGCCCTGTGCAAGTGCTGCTGCCAGCATAACATTAATAGTGGCACCTACTGATACCACATCCATATATATATGATTACCTATAAGCTCATCTGCAGATGTCATAATCATGCCGTGCTCAATATCCACAGTTGCCCCAAGCGCTTTAAATCCCTTTATATGCTGATCTATCGGTCTGCTTCCTATATTACATCCACCCGGAAGTGCAACCTCAGCCTTGTTAAATTTGCCAAGCAAAGCTCCAAGAAGATAATAAGAAGCTCTGATTTTCTTTATATATTCATAATCAACAGTTACAGAATGTATGGAACTGCTGTCTATCTCTACACAATTTTCTGTTCTGTGCACAACCTTTGCACCTATTCCCTCTATAGCCTGAAGAAGTACGTTTATGTCTCTTACGTCAGGAAGATTATCTATAACCACCTTATCATCTGTCATAATTGCAGCCGCAACAATAGCAAGTGCTGCATTTTTTGCACCACTTATTTCAACTTCTCCTACAAGAGGCACTCCGCCTTTTACAATATACTGTTCCATTATTTCACCTCGAAATATACTATTTCTATCTATCATCAATATTATTATATGTTCAATTTCTTTTATTTGTAATAACAAAATAGGATATAAAATAATATTTTATTCTATATCCTATAATTATGATTATAACACAATGAAGTCATTTGTAAATTAGTTTTTATCTTTTATTTAAATCTTAGCAAAAATGATGAAATTTAATTTTTCATAGGTTTTTGAATTGTAAAAAATGTTGAACATTTTAATTCAGATAACTGAACGGATCAACCGCTGTTCCACCTACTATTATCTCAAAATGAACGTGCGGTCCTGTACTGTCTCCCGTATTTCCGCTGAGTGCCACTCTGTCTCCCTGTGCTACCGTATCCCCTACAGATACAAGCACTTTGCTTAAATGTCCGTATCTTGTATGAGTTCCGTTTGAATGTGCTATCTCTACGCAGTATCCATATCCGCTGAACCATCCTGCTCTTACTACACGTCCGCCGCATGAAGCATTTATGGCTGTTCCTATAGGACATGCCCAGTCGATACCTTTATGCTGTCTTCCCCATCTCTGGCCGAAACCTGATGTAAATGTTCCGCCTGCCAATGGCTTTATAAAAGTAGGAGGTACCATCGTTCCCTGCTCTATAACTCTCGGTGTCGACTCCTGAATGACACTTTCACTTACTATCTCTCTTGAAGTCTCTGAACCGTTCTGATATGTAACAATTGCTGTTACCTGTCTCTGTCCCGGAGTTCCTTCATTAAGAACCGTTGTCTCGTTTGTATATTTATTATCATTGTATACATACTGTACTTCTGCATTGTATGTCTCCTGATATGTCTGCTGTTCCTTAACGATAACCGATAACTCAGGCTTAGGAACCGTAACTGTTATCTGGTCTCCTATACCTATAACCGAATCTGCCGTAAGTCCTGGATTCATTCCAAGGATTTCTGCCATGTACAGATTGTACTTCTCTGCAATCGAAGAAAGGCAATCACCCTCTGCAACTACATATACCTGACTTTCCTCCTTATCTTTTGTAACCTCATCTATAGCAGTCTGAAGGTCAGATATCTCTGACTTGTCAGTGTATGTCTCAAGCACCTGTATATCCTCTGCAAATGAAACTGATTTTACTCCGTCAGCATTATCCTCTGCAACCTCTTTATTCTCCGCAGCGTTCTGTGTCTCATCTGACACTCCGTCAGCAGATGCCATAACCATTCCTGTATTCTTAGCTTCAAGCTGTGAAGTATACGTCTGTGCCGTCAGATATGCGTAAGCATTTGCATTTTCCTCAACAAGTCCTATCTGGAACTTATTATCAGCATCATACTGTGATTTAGCCGCACTTAAAAGCTTTATTACCTCTTCCTCTGAACCGAGTGTCACCGTGAAATCATTTATATTGACCACATAGGCTTTCTGCTTGTCGTCACTCTTGGCACTCTCAGACTTTAATGTCTCATACATCTTATTTTCAAGCTGTTTTTCATCCATTCTCTTACCGGTTATCCGGTCTTCTGCCTTTATATCAAGATTCTCCTCTATATATACCATCTCGTCAGATTCAGCATTCACTCTGAGTCTTGCAGCCTTAAGGGCATCCTGTATATCACTCTCATTTGAAGCTGAGCCTATCTCAACTCCGTTCAATGTAGCTACATAATACCCGCCCATTCCCTTTGCATGGGTGTGCATCCACGGAAAAGCCACCAGCATGGCAAATCCTATTGCTGTCGCAGACGCTATATAAGTTATTTTTATTTTCTTTCTATACTTTGTATGTTTGAACATCGAAAACACCTTCTATATTAATAGTTAATTATTGTTTAAATCATTGTAATATTTTTGTAACAATATTAATTTTAACAATAAATTTAATATTTGTAAAGGACAAATATTTTTTAGAACATATATTTTATATTGTTTTACTTATTTCAACAGCTGCATCATCAGACGATATCACTCTGCCATCAGTTATACAGCTTTTTATCACATCTATTGCCTCCCTGTGAAGCTCATGCCCTGAAGTACTTCCGCACAAATCTTCAATAACCCTGCACTCCACCACATCATTATAGCAGTCATACACACTGTGCAGAACGCAGCATCCTGTATTTACCCCGGCGAAATATATCATGTCATATCCATTATCACTTATGAATTTCTTCATCTCATCGTTCCAACAGGAATATTTATCTTTTAAAAATTCTCTTTTAATATACGGTTTTAATATGGATGACACTTCCGTCTCCTCTGTTCCTTCCATACATTCTTTCCATCCTTCAAACCTGTAGCATGCCGTATTTTCATGGTTTATATATCTGGTGGCAACTACATCTTTTATACCGGATTTTTCTATAAACTTCTGTATTTTATCATCTATTCCCTTTGTATTCTCATTTATAAATGCTTTTTGCATATCTACTATAATAAGTAAGTTCTTCATTTTATCCTCATTCCTCCGGCAATCTATTTCTTCACTTCATTTACAAGTTCATTTCCATTCTCCACTGCAAATATATTTTCCATCGTCTCTATGGCAATTGCCTGCATCGCCTCAGTTGTAAAATATCCCTGATGGGATGTAACTATTACATTCGGAAATGTCATGAGTCTTGCAAGATTATTGTCCCTCATTATCTCATTTGACCTGTCCTCATAAAACACATCCGCCTCTTCCTCGTATACATCAAGTCCTACGCCGGCTATTTTCCCCGGAACCAGTAATGCATCTATCAAATCCTCCGTCTTTATAAGCCCTCCCCTTGACGTATTTACAATATATACTCCGTCCTTCATTCTGTCAAAGTTTCTCTTATCAAGTATATATTCCGTCTCTTTGGTTAACGGGCAGTGAAGACTTATTACATCTGACTTTTCAAGTAATTCATCAAGCTCCACGTATTCTACTCCCAGTGACGGATTCGGATACAAATCATAGGCAAGTACCCTCATGCCAAATCCCTTTGCAATATTTATCATAGCCTGTCCTATTCTTCCGGTACCGATTATTCCTATTATTTTACAATACAGGTCCGTTCCCATCAGACCATTTATATTCATATTAAAATCCCTTGTTCTCAGGTAAGCCCTGTGTGTATGTCTGTTTATGGTCATCAGTAATGCTACTGCATACTCCGCCACCGCCTCCGGAGAATATCCCGGTACATGCAATACCTTAAGCTTTCCCTTCGCCGCTTCCAGATCAACATTATTATATCCGGCACACCTCATATATATAGTCTCAACTCCTATGTCTGCCAGCTCATTTATTACATCACCGTCAATATTGTCATTGACAAACGCACACACACCATTGCATCCTGCTGCCAGACTCACCGTCTCTATACTAAGTTTTGACTCAAAAAAAATGAATCTGTATCCATACTCCTCGCCCAAAGGCTCAAACCAGATTCTGTCATAAGGTTTTGTACTAAAAAAAGCTATATTTACCATTTCATTATCCTCCTGTAATGTTTAATAGTCAATATAGCTTTTCCCGTATTTATATAGGTTTATTCAGTTTTTATTTATTTTCCCACTTTTTGGATTTCATTTTCCCTGAATGAATATTCCTTGCGAAATTCCTTGACCGCAAACAGTTCTTTATGAATATCCTGCATCTTTATATCTGTCTCATATATTACAGTTGCACACTCTGCAAGCTGTTCAACTATCTCTACCTTGTCTTCCTTAAACTTTTTATAATGAATCTGATGCTCAAGACTTGCCCAGAAATCCATGGCAATGGTTCTTATCTGTACCTCAACCTTCATTTTTCTCTTTCCTGTTGATAAAAATATCGGAACTTCAAGAACAAGGTGTAGACTTCTGTACCCGTTAGGCTTAGGATTTTTAATATAGTCCTTTCTCTCCAAAACCGTTATATCATCCTGTTTTGTAAGCATTTCTGCAACAGAATAAATGTCATCTATAAACGGACATATCACCCTGACACCCGCTATATCATGCAGAGACTCCATTATGCTGTCAAGTGTTATCTCATATCCCCGTCTCTCCATCTTCTCGTATATACTCATAGGTGATTTAATTCTCGATTTGATACTCTCTATAGGATTTCTGCTCTTATTTGCCTGAAACTCCTCATTTAATACTTCAAGTTTTGTACGAATTTCTTTAATTGCACATTCGTACCAACACATCATTTCCGTAAATTTATCGGCAGCACTTATCAATTCCTCCGGAGTATCACCTACAGTATATCTGTTAAAAAACTCCAATCCCAAATACTGATTCATTTTGATTAAATACCTTCTTTCCGCCATACTTTATAACTATGTTTAGTGTCTCTCTTTACACAGTACAATGAATCATCCGCATGCTTAAGCAAATCTGAAATCATACTTACATGCTTTGCCTCATCAACAGCTATTCCTATAGAACATGAAAGCTTATTCTCATCCGGTATCTTAACTTCTCTGCCTACTGTTGATGTTATCTTATCAGCAAATGCATCATTATCTTTAAGTTCTTCAAATATTGCCTGCGCAACTTCTTCTCCATAGTACTTGTTTACATTTTCCACAACTATAACAAATTCATCTCCACCGTATCTTACGACATATCCACTCTTGCCAATTATTGTTGTAAAAAGATTTGCAAATTCTTTTAACACCATGTCACCCACATCATGTCCGAACGTATCATTACAATACTTGAAATTATCCAAATCTATATACATAACAGTAATATATTGCTCAACACTCAGATTGGAACCTGCATTATCTATCTTCTCATCGACAATCTTATTAAATCCCTGTCTGTTAAGAAGTCCCGTAAGATTATCAGTCTGTGCCAGATTCTCTAAGAGCATATTTTTAGCCTTAAGCTCCCTGTTCATCTGACCAATCTGTATTCTTGCATTTGCCCTGTATATTTCATTCATGAGCTGCCTTAACGCAAACTTAAAAATACTAAGATCCGACTCATTTAACATAACTTCAGTAGCACTGAAATTCTCATACATAATCTGATATGTTATAAATACAGTCCGAAGTTCATCCTGAAAAAATACCGGTATTCCAATCATTGATACCACCGTATTCATTCCAAAATTCTGAATAATATCCTTGTATTCTTCAAAACTGCTGTCAATTCTTGTAACAACAAAATTTGACTTTCTGTCCTCAAAAAATTTAACAATATTATTAAGACTCTCTTCACTCAGATCAATTTCTTCATCACTGTACTTAATATCAATATTTCTATTCTTGTCTATATTAAAAAACAGAATACGGTCAAGTCCAAAATTATTTCTCAGAGTAGTCATTGCGGTATTGACCAGTTCTTTCTCTGTTAAATCTGCTCCGATAAACATTTCCTGCCAGTTTGATAAAAAGTCAAGATTCCTGTTTTTCTCTGTAAGTTCTCTCTCCGCGCCTAGACGTTTTGCCATCAAGAAAATTGTATCTAAATCTATATTTATATCAAGTGCAAATGTTGATTTCTTAATCTTCTTATTGTCAAGCAGCATCTTCAACTTCATTGCTGAAAAATCATTCTCATTTTCCTTACTGAACTTAATACAATCCTCAAGTAACTGCTTTCTTTCTTCTTCCATGCCTTCATTTCTAAGCACTTCAGACATCTCAACAGCCAGCATATAATATGACACATACATACTTCCACTGGAACGTCTCATATGAAATTCAGCCTGTCTGTATGCCTTTAAAGCTTCTTTATACATTCCTTCTTTGCTGCTTATAAGTCCCTTAACAAAGCAATAATAGAATAAATCATCATCCCAGAGGTCATATTTAGGCTTGTCATCCGGTTTAAGAATATGTCTGAATATTCTCTCCATCTTTTCCATATATATCTGTGTCTTATATCCGTTACCCAGCTTAAAATTGCATATAGCAGCTATACCGTACAATTTAGATCTGTTACATACTCGCGGCTTGTACACACCATAATTGTCAAGAATCTGAATAGCTGCTGTGATACAAATACAACATTTCTTATAATCTTCAGCCATAAGTGTATTAATACTCATATTATAAAATGTTTCACTTACCATCTCCGGCTCATTTAACTTATAAAATATTTCCAATGCCTGATTATAATATATGTTAGCCTGCTCAAAATCCTCTCTGACCATTCTGTTATAGCCAAGACCATTATAAATATTTGCCTCTTCTGCCTTTCCATTCAACCTTCGCAATACATCGATACACTTCTTATAGTTTCTGTCTACCTCATCAATATTGCCAACCACAGAATAAAGCATTGCACATTTCCTGTAAGCATCCATAAGAAACTTATCATTTTCATTTCTCTTTATAATCTCAAGTCCCTTTTTAAAATACTTAAGATTTCTCTCCGGATACTCTCCAACATAATATTCCTTACTCTGCTCATAAGCATAAATGTATATATATGCCAGATGATTATAAAATCCTCTTCTCTCCACTTCCGCCGTAAATTCATCATCTACAAGACTCTTTACACCATCCATGTCTATAATGATCGTTGTAAATCCTTTAAGATGCACTATAACGATAAGAAGCCTTGCTATAAATGTTCTGTAATCATCGTGCATTTTTTCTGCAATCTGCTTACATTTCTTTGCAAGCATCATAGCGCTAACTCCCTGACCAAGATATAACTGCGCCATACACATGGCATAATTGCAGTTAAAATCAACAGCATCGGACTCTATACCTATATTTTTTATATTATCGCATATCATCAGTGAACTCTGATATTTGCCCGCATAAAGATATGCAAATGCATACAGTTCAAAATACCTCACTTCAAGTGCCGGACTCACATATACCTTATCAATCTTGATCTTGTGATAAATATCCCCAAGATAATAAAGTGCCTGCTCAAGCGCAAGTGTATGTATCATCGTGTATATCTTGTCTATGTACTGCTCAAAATTGTCAAAATCAAGAACAAAATAATTCTTTTCGTATTCAGTATACATACTGTCCTCATCGTCACTGTACATGGCTATACCGACATTTTTTTCTTCAACCTTTTTAATAAATTCATCCCATATTTCACTCATATAACCATGTATGCCAACCGTACTGTCGTATGTACAGAGTAAAGATATCTGCTCAAGTTCATTATTATTAATTATTGAATTCAAATACTGTATTGTAGAATATCCCGCAAGATGAATCCTCTCAAGCACTATAAGAACCTTTCCCCTGCCTGCTGCATACTGAAGTATACTTGTAATGGACATCATAAGCCTTTTTAAATCATATTCACGCTCACCCATGATAATAGGCTCTTTTCTCACACATTTTCCGCGTCTTATGTATTCGCACAACATCTCCCTGTGTAATGCATATACCTGACACTTCTCCATGAACTCTTCCGGACTTTTCTCTCCGCTTTCCTCGTATATTTCCTTAATCCACTGAAGAAATGGTTCATATGCCTCATGCATCACATCAGGGGTAAATTCATGGTACAATACCTTTATTCCCTCATTGTCTTTAACACTGTCACGTACCATCTCTTCTGTTATATGCCAGACATTGTTGCTCTTTATAACTATTGTATCCTGTCCCATATTATCTGCACCGAGAATCAATGCATTAATAAGATTTTTCACATCACTTGTATTCATATTTCCACCTCATGTATTATAGATATTTTATTTCTCCACTATATCTTCATACTTTCCTGCCGTGACTTTTACCAGATCAAAAGGATTAATAATTATCTGTGAACCGATACGCCCACCGCTTATAATTATTTTCTCATATTTTTCCGCACTCTGATGAATAACCGTCTTATATAATTTCTTCATCCCAAGCGGAGAACATCCGCCTCTTATATAACCGGTCACCGAATTAATATCTTTTACATGTATCATCTCTACGCTCTTCTCTCCAACAGATTTGGCAGCCTTCTTCATATCCAGCTCTTCATTTACCGGAAGTACAAAAACATAGTAATTTCCACTTTTTCCTTTTGTAACCAATGTCTTAAATGACTCTTCATATTTTTGTCCGAGCTTGTCCGCAATATCCATTCCGTCAACAAACTCATCACACTCATACGTGTTCACTTCATAACTGATTTTATTCCTGTCTAATATCCGCATTGCATTGGTTTTTATATCCTTTTCCTTAGCCATTATTTAACCTTCTTCAAAAACATACTATAACTAATATTATACTATATTGTTGAATTTTTAACAACCTCAACTCTAACATTTTGCACTAAAAAAAGATGAACACATACCCAAAAATTGTACATGTTCACCCTTTATAATATTGTCTCTTATATAGTTTCCTTTGTGTACTCTACATCCATATATCCTCTTATCTCCATAGACACTTTCGGGTCATTGTTTATAAGATTATCTCTTAACGCCTCATACTGTGCTGCGTGCGTGAAATTGTAGTATGGAAGTGTATAGAATATTCCAACCAATCCTAATGTGATAGCTGATAAAATATTCCATGGAATAAATGATAAATCAAGAACAAATGTATCCCACTTTTCTCCCTCCATCATCATCTTACTTAACTCAAAAGCCCTATTTCTGTCAATATTCGGATTTTCTGCTATAATATACGGAACCATTCTGTATTCATATGCTTTAATTATTCCCGGAACTATTAAAAGCAGACTCCATAAGAAAATGTATATATCTCTTAAAAACATGGTAACAACACCGTCTATATATCCATTTGAAAATGAATATGCAATCTCCCTGAAATTGACATCATCTCTGTTTAATGCAAGTAAGAAATATCTTCTTGCTCCAATTTCAATCGGATTTCTTACAAATAATCTTATTACTGTCGCGAATATAAACACGAGAAGAATTACAACAAGTCCTGCCAAAAGCAGTCCTGCAACAAACTCCTTAGGTATATTTATTTCACCTATATTATAATCGGACCCTTTATCATCACCAAGACTGTTGCCGTATCCGCCCATTCCGGCTCCACCTCCGCTTACAATCGCAAATATAAGTGATACTGCAACTGCGATCCATCTGCATCTTGAAAACGCTTCTTTTGCCCTCTCTTTTAATTCAATTCTTGTCCACATATCAATTCTCCTAACTGTCATATATATATTAATTTATCTAACATACTAACACTTTATTATATTATTTTCAATCCGATTTTCTTTATGTCATATAACCATCCTGTTCAAAGGAATTTATATGTAGACATTAATTTATAATCATGCTATAATTTTCATAAATTTTTAATAATTAAGGAGAATTACATATGGTAACGAAGCGTAGCATCCCTATGTGTATAATTTATACAATTATTACATGCGGAATTTATGGAATCTACTGGTTCATAGTTATGACAAATGAGTCTAATGAATTAGCACCAGAGGTAGAATGTGCATCAGGTGGCGTAGCATTTCTCTTATCAATCATAACATGTAATATATATGGATTATATTGGGCATATAAAATGGGCGAAAAGCTTGATAACGCTAAAACTGCCAGAGGAATGTATTCCGGAAACGGTGGAATCCTCTATCTGATTTTATGCTTTTTGGGATTAGGAATAATAGCCTATGCATTAATGCAGAGTGATTTGAATTCATTAGCAGAAGAAAAATTTATCTAAATTATGAAAGACAGACTTAAAAAAGTAATTAAAAATATTATAATACTTTTGGTTTTAGGGACGGTTTATGCCGTCCTTTGTCTGTTTACGGGTATTGGTATTCCATGCCCGATAAAACTCACAACAGGCCTTTACTGCCCCGGATGCGGTGTATCCAGAATGTGCCTTTCAATCATAAAACTTGATTTTCAGTCTGCATATCACTACAATCCGTGTCTGTTTATACTGTCTCCGTTTATTATCATCCTTTTTATAATAACAGTAATTAAATATGTCATCACCGGCTCAGTTAAACCCGGTATCTTCATTGACATATGCCTGTATATAATTATCTTCATTCTTATAGCATTTGGAATATGGCGAAATCTGCCGTGAAGAATTATCATCATATGAATCATTCACAGAATAACTCTGTAAATAAAAAAAGCCCCATAAAATGGGAGGAGCCGGTTGTCTAAAAATTGAGGGGAGGAAAGACAACCGGCGAAATATGAAAAAGATTTTAATTTAGCTGTCAAAAGATTGGGGATATCTCTTGACATTGTCTATAATACATTATAAATATGTCGAAAGTATATCGTTTATCTGAACAAAATGTGAAAATTTGCATTTTTTTGTTTTTTTATAAGCACATTTGCCTATAAACCATGAATTTATAACATTATTATGACTTGTACATTAATTATGGATTTATTATAATTACTTTCTATCTGTTCTGTCAGCCACTTTATCCGCAACCTTATCAACTACTTTATCTGCCACAATGTTTTTTAACTTATCTATTTTATTTTCTCCACTTTCAATATACTTTTCAAGATATTTCTTCATGTTGTCTGAAAGCGAAACATGATCAGATCTCATAGCAAACATAAAACTAACCTTACTCTTATACTCCTCATTTCTTCTTCGTATAACCTCCTTAAGTTCCTCATACTTAACTTCGAGCTCATTATCAATAGCAAATTTCCTTATTCTCGCCATTATATTCATTGAGTATGCAAGATCTATGATAAATATTCCATAAAAGAACCCAATAATAAATGAAAATGCTAAATGATCCGCCAGCCAATGAAGAGCATGTTGTATACTCTGATGTATACAAAAATAATATATAGCACTCAATACAACCCAATAGAACGTAAATTTAGGACAGATTACACCTTTTATATTACACCATTCATTTGTATAATCCCATAATTTAATCTTCATGCCCTTAATAAATATCATTCCTGCAATAAATTCTATAGCTGTTATAACTATAGCCATAACACAAAATAGAACAATTTTTCTTACTATCTCATTTTGAATAAAATCTACATTTATATGTGCCATTATATACAGTGCACTAAGACTAAATCCGTATAATGGAAGATACGGTCCCACCAGAAATCCGGGATTAATCCACTTTCTTTCCGGGTTAGCATCTGAGATAAATCGTCTGAACAAAAGTTCAAGAACCCATCCAACCAGACTTCCTATAAAAAACAAAAATGCAATAACCAAAAACTCATTCACTTTTTTTCTCTCCTTTTTTATTTACATCATTTACAATAATCTGATAAATGGCAGAAAATAATGGAATGCCAACCAATATTCCCATAATTCCAAATAATGAACCGCCAATAATAACCGCTGCAAATACCCATATTCCCGGCAACCCTATTGAACTGCCTACAACCTTCGGATATATAAGCTGAGATTCCAATTGTTGTAATATTACCAAAAATACAACAAACATTACGGCTTTAAACGGTGACTCTGTAAATATCATAATCGCACCGACAGCCCCTCCGATATATGCACCTGCAATCGGAATAAGTGCTGTACAGCCTATAAATACACCTATCATTACAGCATATGGAAAACCAAATATCAACATCCCCGATATACACAATACCCCAAGTATAACTGCCTCTATAGTCTGGCCTACTATAAAATTATGAAAACTATTATCCAATATCTTCAATGTATAAATTATCTTATGATTTAACTTCTCGTTTAAATATGTATCCATAAGTTTCAAAATCTGTCTCTTCAATCTTTCCTTATCAATTAATATATAAATAGAAAAGATAAATCCCATTGCAAAATTCATTACAATTGACACAATTGATGAAACATATCCAATGACTGTCTCTACGGTATTTCCAACACCTTTTGTTCCCCATGAAATAATTTTGTTTATAACCTGCTCCCAATCAACCTTATCAAAACTTACATCTTCCATTACAACATTTAATTTGTCCAACTTATTTTGAATCACATCAAATGACGATGGAATACTCTTTACCAAAACTTCTATACATGATTTTAGTTCCGGAACAATAATAACAAGAACAACAACTAAAACTAATATAATACTTCCATATGACATTATAATAGACAACG
>ERZ1034998.46-NODE-46-length-85649-cov-41.017700_pt1 | contig 85649 bp, 77 predicted proteins | sample MGYA00520621_ERZ1034998 | MGnify/ENA primary metagenome ERZ1034998 (study PRJEB33766, sample SAMN09781748) | gut metagenome | biome: gut microbiome | host: Homo sapiens | place: Madagascar | study: EMG produced TPA metagenomics assembly of the PRJNA485056 data set... | reverse complement strand
TAATTGTGTTTTGTTTTTTCATTCGCAATAGTATGATAAAATAGCATATCACCATTGGCAGCTAATGTCTGTGCAACAACATTTTCATATAAATATCCCAAATTACCGGAAAACTTATCACTCAAAAGTTTATCATATATTATATTATCAGTAAAATCCTTATCACTAAACATTTGAGTTACAAACAATCCTGTATCACACATAAACATTTTAAACCTTCCCAAATCCAGATTACTTGATAATCCTGCATTCGGATCATTCGCATGATATGCTATAAGCACTGTTTTAGAATCTTTCATCTGTGCAATCAATTCTAAAACTGAATCCGCTCTCTCTCCTTTCAACACTCCGGACACCTGATATCTGGATGCATTTTTATTTAACTGTGCAGGAATAGAATCAAACAAAAGGGAACTTTTCCCCGTCATATCTATTTTCATAAAGTCATCATGATATAAACTTAATATATCCCTCTTAACCTCATCAACTTTTCTAAAGTTATTAGTTTCAATATACTCATTAACTGCCTGTGGCATACCACCAACCAACATATATAATCTAAAATCCCTAAGCAATTTTCTATGAACCGAATCTCCAAGTGATTTTCCATCATTAAAGCATTTTCTCAAAATCTCTGTAGTAACATTATCCCCAATTGCCCATAAAAACTCTTCATAATCCATGGGATACATACTTATTTTTCGTTCTTCACTGGGAATCAGAATATTTTGAACATTTTTCTTTAATGAAATCAACGACCCGGTCTCAATATAATCATATCTTCGATCTTTCACAAGTACTTTTATCGCCTGCCTTGCCAACGGACACAACTGAACTTCATCAAATATAATAAGAGACTGTCGCTCATATAAATCGACCTTATACTGTAACTGCAACTGTAAAAAGAAATAATTCAAATCAGACATATCATTAAACAATTCTCTTATATTTTGCGATACAACAGAAAAGTCAATTAATATATATGTCTTGTATTCTCTTTTTCCAAATTCTTCCACTACCGTTGATTTGCCAATTCTTCTTGCTCCCTCTATTAAAAGTGCCTTTTTTCCATTATTTTCACATTTCCATTCTTTTAATTTATTATATATTTTTCTCTTGAACATATATCAAATCTCCAAAATCGCATTTTTTATTTTCTTATTATACCACAAAATCGCATTTTTTATTTTATCATTTTACTGCAAAATCGCATTTTTTTTATTTTTCACATAGTAAAATCAATTTTATAGACAGCCAGTTTTCGCCCTCTATTTTCTTATTTTCTGTAATAATTTTTCCATCGTATTTCTCTGCCATCTTTTGCAGTTTTGCAAGTCCGATGCCACGGTTTTTACCCTTTGTGCTGACTCCACGGTGGAAAAATGTCATCATTTCCTCACCGGATATAAACGGACTGATATTATCCACAGATATATTTATCATCCCATTATCTTCTGATATATTTACATTTACCTTTTTCCGGCTTGCAGACTCAAGTGCCTCCACAGCATTGTCATACAGTATTCCCACCATCTCTATAAGTTCAAACTCATCAATTCCATTTTTCTTTGGATTTATGGAAATCTGATAATCCGTTTCTATATTTTTTTCATCTGCCTTTGAAAATTTACTGTACAGAAATCCACCCACAATCGGACTGTTACATCCATACAGCAGTTTATTATATTTATTTTCAACAAGTATTCTGTCGCAATAACTGCTCTGCAGCTCTGTAAGTTCCTCTATAGTCTGACACGAATAGCACATTCCCTGAAGTGCCGCAAGATGATTCTGAAATTCATGCTGTATGCACTATTTGACGTAAATGTAGCTATTCGTTTTTTCTTACCCTTGTATACAAATTCAAAGTATACATAACTGGTTCCTCCTAAAGGTCCTTTTATATATCCGGTTCTGATACCGGAAATATAAAAGGCACTGACTTCCTGAAATTCAAATGGATTCTGATTAGCTATATATGCTATCTTTCCATCCTTTTCGTTTATTTTTAAAATCTCAGAATTGGAATAAAATGTTTCACAGTCCGCATATCCTCTCTCCTCAGAATATTTCTTTTCCGTTCGCATTGTAAATCTGTCTGTAATCACACTTCCATAAACAAAGAAGTAAAAAATGCTTATCAGAAATGTAAAAAATCCTGTCAGCAGTATAATCATTGCAAGCGGACTATTGGATCTTAATCCAAAAAAGAGACCCACAGAAAGCGAAATTCCCACAATTATCGCCATCTGTATAACGAAAAATTTCAGATTGTATTTTTTCACAACTCTATCCTCATTTTAATGATTTAAGATAATTAAAACTACGGATAAAGTTTATCATCTTTTTCGTATAGGTCTCAACATTTCTTTGTCGAACTGTGTTATTTGGGAAATAAACTTCTAAAGTGTAAGCATTGCTACCGTAAATCCGATTACAAATCCTATCACTCCCAATATTATGGTAGTGACTCCTACCTTTCCTATCCATGATATAAATGTAAAACTGTTGTCGAATTTTTTATCATTTATCGGTTCAACGCTGTCTTTATTTCCACTGTAAATAACTGTTTTATTCTCAAGACTGCATACATATGACCAGCCTCGTTTCTCTGCATCTTTTACACTCTGTATCTGCCAGTCACCATTCATTCCATACCAGTCCTTTTTATCTCCGGTAATTTCATCTCTGTGTCTTGATTTCGTATATGAATATGCATCTATCGTATATACAACATCCGCCACATCCGACTTTATGAATGAATAATTGAGTGCCGTAACATCTGTAAGCATCCATCCTTCTTTTGCCATTCCTGCAAGATACTTAGTCAGCCCTCTGTTTGTCAATATAAATTTCTTCTCTTTCTTAACATTATATCTGCTGTATTCCCACTGTTCCCTTGACATTGAAAGTTCTGTCCTTAATTTTTCTGCCACACCTTTAACCCATATACTGTATGCTGCAAAAAATCCTATATAGCCAACACTGAAGTAATTGTACCACGTAATAAAATGGTAATTTGTCACATCCTCTAATATCATGTTAAGTAAATCCGCCAGTGCAACGAAAAATACAACACCTAACAGCGAATCTTTCTGTCGCAGAAGCATTCTGCTATATTTTTCAGCTCTGAGTTTTCTGGTATCTTCGTCATTATGAATCTCATTTATTCCCCCTTCTTCGTAGTCCTTTACAAAGTAATACGTCATTGTTTCATCATGGGTCACTTCTTTCCAACCCATGTCCTCTGCCATTTCCATGAATATTTCCTTCGCATTTATATCCTCAAGCGTAGGTTTCTTCGGTATGTCAAATCTGTCTATATCATATACGACTTTTCTAGGCTCTCCCTTCTTAAATGTATACCTTACGCCCATAGTTATATTCGTGAAAAACCACCCCTTCTGTGCCATCTCCTCCAGCCAGCGGCATTCTTCCTGAATACTCATTATAAATTTTGTTTTCTTTAATATCTGCTCTTTCATATTCCCAGCACCATCCTTCCATCATTTAGCTGTTTCTCAATTCTCTTTGTTTCTATTTTCAGAAGTTCCATTCCCACATCTGCAATAATGTATGTCTTCTTTCCCTGTTCATTTGGTACATTTTCTATTATCCCATCATTCACAAGTCTTCCGACCATCGTATACAATGTACCTGTTCCAAGTGTTATTCTTGAATCAGTCAGTTCACTGACATATTGCATTATTGCATAGCCATGACGTGGTGATATAACTGCTAATAATGTGTAATATATTGTCTCTGTCATGGGGATGTACTTTTTTAATATAGCTTCATTCAATGTAGCTGCCTCCTTTCTGAAATGAAATATTGTCCGATGTTTGTAAAACAATTTCAAGTTTATACAAGCTTGTGTAATTTATAGGCTGCAACGCTCACACGTTCGCACTATCTTCGGCTGGCAGCGGTACATAAGCAACCAGAATACGGTTGCTAAGTGCCGGCCGCCTCAGAATGTCGCTTATGCAGCCTATAAATTTGCACATGTTAGAATAGATATTTTTAAGTTTCACAAACATCTGTATGTCAATACTTGATATGTCGAGTATTGACATGTCGAATATAGATATACAGTAACATATGAATTTGATATTGTCAACATGTAATTTAACCTGAAAAATAGGCAATAAAAAACATCAGATTCGTCTGCCTCCAGAGAAACAGCAAATCTGATGTTCTTTATTATTTTAACTTCAACAGCTTTTTGGTTGGATATTTCGTAATCATCAACTTGAAATCAGTATTTCTGACTTCATCTATATCCTTATAATTTTCATCACTAAAAGTATATATAAGTTTTATATCCATATCACTTTCCGGTCTTAGTGAAAATGCCATTCCCGGAAGTGAGCTTGCCGCCATCGTCATATCCACATCCGGCATCTGAAAATCATTTACACCTAAAAGCATCAGATAGTACAGATATATTCCGTGCATATCATCCGACTCTTTATTTTCATTTGATATCTTGACATCAACTACATAAAAAAAGTCGCATTTCTTATCATTTGGAATCTGAAGTTCATACTCATCCACCAGTTTATCTTCAAACTCTTTACGCGTATATGTATTAGCATCAAGTACGGTCACACTATAACCTTCAGCACTGTCATCCGAGCTTTCTACAAAGTCATCTTCATATTGCACCTGCTGTCCCTTCTCATACACCTTAACAACCGGTATATCAAGATTTGAATTAACAACTTTTATTCTGTAACAATATGCACATATTCCAACAACGGCAACTACACAGATGATTACCCGCATTATTCTTTTCATATTACATCATTTCTCCTTCCCGCTGTTACTCTTTTCTTCTGATACAATATGTTCTTTCACTATTCCATTTTCGAGTCTGAATATCTCATCAGAAAGATTTATAAGCAAATCCGTATCATGACACGATATAATAACCAATGCTCCCCTTTCCTTCTGTTCCATTATTATCTCCTTAACACACTCTATTCCTTCCGTATCAAGTGCATTTGTAGGCTCATCAAGAATAAGGATATCCGGATTGCTCATCACTGCAAGAGCGATACCCAGCCTTTGTTTCATTCCAAGTGAATATTTCTTATACTTTTTATTTTCTGCTCCCGACAATCCCACACGTTCTAAAAGTTTCATCAATTCTTCATCACTAATGTTTGTCTGAAGTCTGTTTAACATTTTAAGATTATCTAACCCTGAATACCCATCCAGAAATGAAGGATTTTCAAGCAAAAAACCTATACTTTCCGGAAATTCAATTTCCCTGCCAAGAGTCTTTCCATTTATGAGTATACTACCGCTTGTCCCATGTATCAGCCCTATGATTGACCTCATAAGCATCGTTTTTCCGGAACCGTTTATACCCTGAAATCCATATATTTTTCCTGATGTCATCGACAATGTAATATCATTTAGAACTGTATTCCTTTTTATAACTTTTGTATAATTTTTAATTTCTATTGTAGTCATTTTTAATCCTCCACTTAATAATGCTGCGGTTAATTATCATCTTTCTTAATTATGTCATAATTTAAAAATCTAAAATATCCTATTATAACAGATATTACTGCAATAGCCAGTGCAACCACAAAGCCATATTGATATTTAATCCCATGATTATATATGTAGCTGTATCTTAAAGACATGGCATAATTATATACTGCAAACGGTGTCATCAGATATGCTGATAGAATCATCACAGAACAACTGATTATGAAACTGTAATTAGGATTTATAAAAAGTGTCAGTGTCATTTGTAACAGATTCATTGCAACCGATATTACTATAGGCAGAAAAAACACAGCTATTGGTAACGTTTCTTTCATTTTAAAATCTCCAACACTTTCAAACTCGCACAATGCCTGCAGCAGATTAATATTAATTCCCGGTTTTATTTCTATTCCCGCCATTAAACACGCCAAAATAAGTGTGCATATGATAATGGCATGATAAATAAGTGTCGATGCCATATTCCATATAACTTTTGAAAACCACCATTTTCCCCTGCTTCCGCCTGACACGACTACATGCGTTCCTATACCCAGCATATCCTTTGTAGGATAAATCAGCACAAGCAGTGCAGCAAACACAAAAATTGTAGTCCATACAATCGGAAATTTAAATGGATTGTCTACACTACTCACATATTTTTCCATTCCTCCATATATATACATCCATACATCCCCAAATGAATTTTCTACATTTCCGCCTGTGTTAATTTCTATAAATGCCTTTATATTTTTTATACAGTCGGCTGCCAAAAATGCCGTCAATACAAGCGGACACAAAAAAAGCATGTAATGTTTCGTTATACCATTTCGTATATCAAACAAAATATTTTTAATAAATCTCATGTTTTCTCTCCCATATGTTAGTTATCACAAACGTTACCACAAATATAATGAAAGCAGTAACACCTATAACAGCAAACGAAGCGGGCAGTCTGGTATCAGTTGCTCTCAAATAATAGAATGGAGAAATCTCTCTACTGTAATTTCCTGCTGCATCATATATAAATTTAGTTGAAAGATGAATTAACAGACATACAACAAACGGTATCATAACAGTTACATACTTTTGTTTTATAAACGATGCCGCCGCCAGACTTATGTCTGCCAACAATCCACAAAATACAAAATCAATAATTAAATAAAAAAATAAATACAGGAATGGTTTTGAATAAAACAACTCTGACATTAAACCATTTTTAAACACAGCATAGTATATATCATTTTCTACTTCCGGTTTAATAGCCGGAAAGAAACATGCAGTCATAGCTATATTTATAATAAATGGTATAACAACGGCAAGCCCTCCTGATACAAAAGTCGCAATATACTTAGCTGCAAAATACTTTTTTTTGCCCGCAAGTACAACCATTGTCCTTGTATATCCGCTTTTGCGTTCAACACAATATGACCAGCCGTATGGCATGGCACATAATATCGGAAAAATAAAAAAGTACACCGATGACCCCAATGACATTGATTCACCGCCTATCCAATGATTGAACAATGAATATATTGAAATATCCGGATTTGCCGAATAATTATCCATACCTCTTATAAGTTCTATGTCCCTCATATCTCTGTTATATATGCTTACACAAAAAATAAGGCTTAATATTGTCAGCAATATTGAAATTATAACAGATGCTAAAAACGCTTTATTTTTTAACGCCTTTTTCAATTCAGTCTTTAATAATATCTTCATCCTTTAACTCCATTCCAAAGTAATTTTTACATGTTTCCAAATGTTATTCACCGGTATCAGTCAGACCAAGTCTTACCCATCTCTGTGAATCCGCATCACCTCCGGCATTTATACATATATATAATTTACTAAGGTCAAATTCATCCACTCCAAACATTTCCTTATCAACAGTCCAGGCTGCCTGCAAATTCATCGAACCCTCATGTATATTAAAATCCATGGCATTATGGTCAACTTTACTACTATCATATGCTGAAAAATATATAGGATATCCCGTTTCTATATATGCTCCGTCATCTCTCATATACACCAGACTGAATTTGGTTATATTATCGGTGTTACTCCAATCAACATATTCTTTACTGTAATACAAGTCAATATCACATAACATAATCCTTGCATCATCTGATTTATCATATTCACCAAATCCCGCCTCCCCGTCAAACAGTTCCCACATATCAAATACTTTTGAACCATTTATTTCTGATTCTGACAGGTGTTCATATACAACCGCTTTATTTATTTTAAATTTAAAAACAGCATCCTCATCTGTCGGAATGTCTGTATACGTGTACTCTAACCATTCTCCCATATCATTAATTGTCATATCGTCGGGAATATAGTCAAGTTCATATTTCTCTTTATCGATGCTGTCAAACATTGTTTTCCGCTTTATTACCCTGTTTATATAGTCATTACTACGCTCTGAATTATTCTCCTGCTTTTGTACATTTTCTGTGCTTTTATTTGCCTTATACTCATCATATGGAACCGTTACTCCGGGAATACTGCATGCCGTAAGTGCGGTTGTCATTATGATGAATATTCCTGCTGTACAAATAACATTTTTTCTGTGTTTTGCCATCTAATTTCCCCTTTCATGATGCTGCAAATAGAGTAACAATTAATATGCCTCTCTATTTGCAGCTCAAAATTACAAAAAAATTTAATAATTATGGATTAGCAACTATATAACTGCCAACACTATCCGGACTCCATGCCCCACTTATTTTTCCACTAGCACCACTTATATTGCAACGTATTGATAATTTGCATCTGCTACCATTTTCAGTATGATCATTATATCTCTCGCGAATAAAGTTATTAATAAACCTCTCTGAATTTCCAGGAATAACAGCACTTCCATTTTTGGTACGATTAACATTACTATATGAATACTAAATAACTCTCAATTCCAAACTTGATATATTCTTTATATAATGTGAAGTTGTATTGTCCTTGTATCTCCACTTAGACACATAATAACTTGATGAACTGATATATTGTGTAGGAAAAACCGAATCCTTTGCACTTGCACTCGCTGTCAAAGTTGATGTTGCAACTGTACATGCCATAATACATACTGCTACATTTTTTTTAATTCCATCCACATATCTAATTTACCATATATCCTTCCCAAATTCATCCACCTATGCATAATCGGCATATATATAGGCGTGAACGACAAATTACAATTAATATATTTGTTAAAATATATAATTTCATTGACTTTTTACTAGCATATCAGTATTATATTATATAGATTCAGGTGTCAAAAGCCACTACGGGGACTAGCCAACACAAGTATGTGTATTTGCAAGCTAGCTTGCAATATCACATATTGTGCTTGGCTGGTGCGCAGCACCCTTTTGACACCCGAATCTTATATAAAAGATGTTTAAACAAATTAGAACTACAAAGCGAATATAAATTTAGTGAGGGACGAAAGATGAATATTAATATTGCAATACTTGAAAATAATAAAGAAGATTACCTTGAAATTTGCAGACTGCTTACAGAATGGAGTCACCTATCTAAAAATACTGTATCTGTATCTTATTTTTCTACTGACACAGAACTATACATTTCTCTTGAAAATCATAAATTTGACCTTCTGATTACCCAAGTAAGATTATACGGTTCTTCAGAACCTACCGGACTTGACATGTGTAAAAAAATTATTTCAAACGGATATAAGGGAAAAATCATTTTATTGGATGACGATGACAAATATGCCATAAAAGGATACTATGTTAATGCATTAGGTTATTTGGTAAAACCGATAGATCCATATTATGTTAATGAATACATGAACAAATATACAGATATAATGAAAGGAAAATATTATACACTTATTACAAAAAACTGTGTCAGTGTAATCGATTATAATGATATTATATACTTTTATAAAGCTGATCATGACGTTCACATTCAGACAACATATGAACATTATATTAAACGTGCAACACTAAAAGAAATTGAGGAGCATCTCCCGACGCAGTTTGTCAGATGTCATAAATCCTGCATCGTAAATATGCTCCACATTAAATCATTTGTTGGAAATACTTTATATCTTTCTAATAATAAATCCCAGACTATAGGAAGATGTTATCTCCCTGAACTCAAAAATAAATTAGCAAATTATAGAATACCCTCTACAATACATACCGGTATATAGCGAAGAAGTGAAGTATTGTACCGGCAAGTACGAAGAAATGCCAGATTGAATGCATATATTTTACTTTACTTCCTATTCCATATACAACAGCACCTACGGTATATGCTATACCGCCTGCTACCAGAAGCTTTATACCGGCCTGAGCAACTGCTGCACATAACGGTTTAAATGTAAATACAATTGCCCATCCCATTGCCAGATAACATATCATCGAAATTGTTTTAAACTTCTCCATATCAATGGCATTAAGTATTATACCGATTATTGCTGTTCCCCATATTATTCCAAATAATGTCCAGCCGACATTTCCTCTTAATGATATAAGTGTAAATGGAGTGTAGGTTCCTGCAATTAATAAGAATATAGTACAATGGTCGAATACTCTCATAACACGCTTTGCATTATTTGGTTTTAGTGCATGATATATACACGACATGCTATATAGTATTATCATCGATATTCCAAATATCCAACTGCTCACCTGTGCATATCCGTCTCCGACAGCCGTAGATTTTGCCACACACATACACAGTGCCACGACTCCGAGTGCTGCTCCTACTCCGTGTGATATAGCGCTTATCAGTTCTTCTCCTAATGTATACTTTGGAATCGGTATTTTATATAATCTTACCTGTTTTTCGTTCATCATACAATCCATATCAGTTACCACCTTTCATATTATAGTTTACTTTCTTTTGTCATGTAGTATCGATAACTACATTATACGTCTTTTAATTTCTTTGTCAAGTGGTTTTTAAATCCTTATATATGAATTGGTATGGTTAGTTTTACATGATTTGGCACTTTATAGCATGCCACTTATATAGTATTATCTCATTTAAAATCAAATTTAAATATTTATTATAAGAAATGAAACAATTTTCACTTCGGAACGGAGAACAATTATGAAGAAAGACAATGTTATGAAAACCTGTATAACCGCTGTATTTATAGCTCTTACTTATATTATGACGGCCTTTATCCAGATTCCTATTCCTCTCGGATATGCGAATCTCGGTGACAGCATGATTCTTCTTGCATGTTTCATGTTTGGTCCATGGGTCGGATGTATAGCAGGCGGTGCCGGTGCATCCTTAGCTGATGTTCTGACCGGATATCCTATCTGGGCACCTTCCACTATCATTATAAAGGTAATTATTGCACTTATTGCCTGTGGAATATTCTCACTCCGCAAGGACGGTGTAAAACTTTACTCCGTACAGACTTTTATCGGTTCCATTGTATCAATGTTATTTATGGCATTCGGATACACAGTTGCCGGCGCAATACTGTACGGTTCGATAGCATCAGGACTTGCATCCACACCGGGACTTCTCGCAGAAGGCGTTATAAACATTATCGTATTTTACGGAATAATGAGTGTACTTGAAAAAGCCGGTATAAGAAAACTTACCGACTCTATCTAATGATTTTATATTCCGGCAAGTGCTTTTAACATGTTCCAGCGTTTGTCGGTTTCACTTTGAATTTCATCAAGAATTTCCCCATACTCAGATTTGGTCAGATGTCTGGTTCTTCCCATCATCCCAAGCCATTCTGAGATGGGGATTTTTTTATTGGTCTTTTCGGGATTGTAGTTTATGGAAAATCTGCCATCCTCCACTTCATATAAAGGAAAATAACATGAATTTACCGCAGCACCTATTACATTTCTCTCATATCTCGGTACATCATTCCAGTTAAGCGGACACGCCGATAATGCTCTTATATATGCCGTTCCCACATTATCCGCATATTTCTTTGCCTTTGCTGCCTTTTGAATAAAATCCACCGGATTTGATTCCGCCACCGTTGCCACATATGGCATATGCGTCGCAGCCATCATCATCGGCATATCCTTATTAAAAAACTGCTTTCCATACTGATTTTTACCGACATGTGAGGTGGTAGTTCTGGCCCCCTTAGGCGTAGAATATGACAACTGATATCCGGTATTCATATACCCGCCATTGTCATACTCAAATATAATAAGCTTTTCATTTCTTATGGCGGTGCCAAGTGCGGAACCCATTCCAATATCCATTCCGCCGTCTCCGCTTACCATGATAAATGTGATATCACCGTCAGGGTACTCTCCTCTTTTCTGCCTTATTCTAAACATTTCTGCAAGTCCTGAGAGTGTGGCAGCACCATTTTGAAACAGGTTGTGAATATATGGTATACGAAACGATGTTTTAGGATACGATGTAGTAACTACCATGGCACATCCTGTCTGAAACAGCAATATAACATTTCCGGCTATTCCCTTTAAAAGCAGATTCAGATTGACGGGTATACCGCATCCCGGACATGCACCATGCCCCGGTGCCACACGCATAGGCATGGATGTAGCTTCATTCATATTCACTTTCACGGGTTCATTTTTTAAATATGCCGGTGTTGCCTCATCCTCAGATATGACATTAAAATATCGTGGCTCCTTAAATTTATCATTTCCTTTATACACCCCAATATAATCAAATGTCTTTACCTCATTTTCATATGCCGTATTAAACAGACTCACGGCATCTTCAACATAAAAATCTCTTCCGCCCAATCCATATACTCTGCTTATGACTTTTGCATTTATATTATGCTCCTGAAATGCTGCCTTTATCTCCAATGACATATTTCCGCCGCCGGCACCATAACTGTCCTGTCTGTCAGCCACTATAACCTTCTCTGCACTTTTGCATATATTACAGATTTCTTCTTTGGGAAACGGACGCAGCACACTGATAGTAAATACTCCAACTTTTTTTCCTTCATTTCTAAGCCTGTCAACCGCAACCTTAGCTGTATGATATGACGAACCCAGAACGAATAATATAACATCACTGTCCTGTGTCTGATACTCCTCAGCCACCAGGTAATGCCGTCCTGAGATTTTCTCATATCCGCTAAATATTTTCGCTATGTCTGCCCTTGCCTGCTCCATGGCAAGGTGGAGCTGATACTTATTGTTCATCACATCCGGCTCATTCATATATGATCCGACTGTTATCGGATGTTCAATGTCAAGAATATCATACTCAGGTTTATACTGTCCCAAAAACTCCTTAACGTTATCATCATTTTCAAATACCCATGCTTTTCTCTTCTGATGACTTGTAAAGAATCCGTCAAATGCAACTATCACCGGAAGTTTAATTTTCTCTGCAATTTTAAGCCCACAGATATTAAAGTCATATACCTGCTGCGGAGTATTGGCAAATAGTATAATCCATCCGGTATTCAGTGTATACATGATGTCACTGTGATCCCCTTTTATCGATAATGGTCCTGATATAGTACGGCATGCAACATTCAGTAACATCGGAAATCTGGTTCCCGACTGTACGGGAAGCTGCTCAAGTGCATACATAAGTCCGTTGGCACTGGTTGCATTAATCACTCTTCCGCCTCCCACTGACGCACCATAGCACATGCCTGCCGCACTGTGTTCACCTTCCGCCGGCATCATATAAATATCATGCATGCCCTTTGCCTTCATATCATCTAAAAGTTCAGCTATCTGTGTGGACGGGGTAATCGGATAATATCCCATCACATGATAATTTATCTGCTTTGCTGCATATGCCGCAAGCTCATTTCCGCTTTCAAATATTAATTTTTGATTATTCACTCTCCCACTCCTTAACTGCTCATTTAATTTGGTGACTCTGATGTCATCCATGAATTTGCCCCCACATTTACATAATTCATGCTGTCAGGCAACAAATCCTTATTTCTCACGAAATTATTAAGTTCTTTCTGTTCCCATTCTATGCCTTCTACAAGTGCATTTGAGGGACATATCTCTACGCATCTTAAACATCCCTTGCAATAATGATAGTCAAGCCCTTCATTTACCATCATATTTCTTCCTTTGTATTCACCCGGTACAAATTTGAACACCATATCAGGACATGTTGAATCACACAGTCCGCAATTGATACATCTGTCTTTTATAAAAATCGGAATATACCCCTCCCTTGATGCAGACAGGTCATTTGAAACGGTTGAACCGTAACATGTATTAATCCCCCCAATCGGTGCATTTTCATAACCCCAGTTATTTTCAGGTTCTTTATACGGCTCCGGTTCATACTTTTCATCGGGTTCAAATTTTCTGATTTCACAGCCTGCATATCCACATCTTACTCCGTCAAGATTTGCCTCAAGAGTGGAAGGAGATTTTTTTCCAAGTGTATCCCTGACTATATCCAATGCTGCCTCAAGTGGAATAAATTCCGACACTCCGGCAATAGCACCGAGCATAACGGTATTTACTCTGGTATGACGCTCCAATGCTATTTTTCCGGCATCAATACAGCACACTGTGCCGGCATGCATTTTAAGCCTTTTTCTTATCTCTTCCGGACTCTGCATTGTATTGACAATAACTTTAGTACATTCCGTAACTCCTGCCATAACCGTCTGTTTCCCTATCATTGCCTCATGAAACAGACATAGTATGTGGGGATTTTCCACAGGACTGTTTATCCTTATCTCTTCATCCGGCAGGCTGTATCTTATATAGGCTTTCACCGGCGAGCCGCGTTTTTCCGAACCATAACTTGAAAAGCTTGCAGCGTTTAAATCTAAATAAACTGCTCCAAGCTCTCCTAACATTTTCCCACACAAATTTGCTCCAAGACCTCCAATGCTTTCAAGCCTTATCTCAAAGCAGCCGTTTTCATTTGTAACCGGTAAATTTACATTATATGACATTTTAAATTCCCCTGACTAATTAAATTAATTAAATTTATATACAGTTGTTTGCAAAACTCCATATTTATGCAAACATGTGCAATTTATAGGCTGCAACGCTCACACGTTTTCACTATCCTCGGCTGGCAGCGGTACATAAGCGGCTGCATAATATGCACCCGCTAAGTGCCGGCCGCCTCAGAATGTCGCTTATGCAGCCTATAAATTTGCACAAGATATGGTATACAGCGGAGTTTTACAATTATCTGTATAGGATTCAAGTGAAAAAAAGGGCTTTTTTCACTTGAATCCTGTATGCTAACTGTTACTTTAAACTTATAATTTGCCAATGTATAATTTTTTATTCACGGGACAATATTTTTCCATCTGTGGAGATTGTTACTACGCTCCACGGAATGAATTTTCCGCTCGCCTGCAATGCCTTTTTGGCAGCATATTCCAGCCCTCCGCAGCACGGAACTTCCATACGGACAATAGTTACACTCTTAATGTCATTACGTCTTATTATCTCTGTAAGTTTTTCGGAATAATCAATGTCATCAAGCTTAGGACATCCAATCAGTGTTACACGGTTTCGTATAAAATCGTTATGGAAATTTCCATAAGCGTAAGCTGTACAGTCTGCCGCTATCAGAAGTCCTGCCCCGTCAAAGTATGGTGCCTGAATCGGTACAAGTTTTATCTGTACCGGCCACTGTGACAGTTTTGAACTTACTGAAGTTTCCGGCACGGAACATTCATTGTTTTCTCTTTTTATCTGTTTAGACTGACTACCCGGACATCCGCAAGGCAGCTTTTCCTGCTGTTTTTTCTGCTTTGACGCCATTACTGCTGCCTCATCGTATGCAGGTGCTTCTCTTTCCTCAAATGTAATGGCATTTGTAGGACAGGCAGGTAAGCAGTCACCTAATCCGTCACAATAGTTTTCGCGTGTAAGTTTTGCCTTTCCATTTACCATCTCAATGGCGCCCTCATGACAGGCTGTGGCACATGCTCCACATCCGTTACATTTTTCCTCATCGATTTTAATTATTTTTCTTATCATACTAATCTCCTTCTGCAGTTGCTATGAATCATAAGAATTTTTATCAGTGTGTCAAAATCCCCTCCGGGGATATCCGGACGCAAAGCAAATATGTGAATTTTCAAGCAAGCTTGCAATATCACATATTTGTGTCCGGATGGTGCATAGCACCATTTTGACACACTATATAAAAATCCCATATTTACGTTGTTAAATTACTGTTGTTTGACTTTATGGGCACATTATAATAAAATATTTTATATATGTCTGTTGTTTTTACAACGAAATAAATTTTTGTCAAAAAGGGGGATTTTTGAAATATGTATACGGAAATTTTAAAAAAGACGCAGCTTTTTTCAGGTGTGAATAATGATGATATTTCTGCCATGTTAGACTGTCTGCAGGCAGAAACGATTGATTATAAAAGTGGTGACTATGTTTTCAGAGAGGGAGACTTTATCAATCAGATTACTGTTCTGGCAAATGGGAAACTTCTTGTTCAACGTGATGATTTTTGGGGAAACCGAAGCATAGTGAATGTTATTAATTCCGGTGAAATGTTCGGCGAAGCGTATGTTGCTCCCGGAAGCGGAGCGATGTTAAATGATGTTATAGCCGTAGAAGACAGTACCATAATCGCATTTGACATAAACAGAATCCTTACAGTATGCCCCTCTGCCTGCAAATTTCACACGGATATAATTAAAAACCTTCTCTTTACAATCGCAGAAAAGAACCGCAAGCTTGTACAGAAAATAGGTCATATGTCTAAACGTTCCACCCGTGCAAAGCTTTTATCATATCTGTCGGATGAAGCAAAAAAACAAAACAGCTGCCATTTTTACATTCCATTTAACAGGCAGCAATTGGCAGACTTCCTGTGCGTCGACCGAAGTGCCATGTCAAATGAATTGTGCAAAATGAGAGATGAAGGGTTAATTAAATTTAATCGCAATGAATTTACTCTGCTATAAATCTGCTTGACATTTTCCCCTGTCATATGTTATAAATTTAGTAAACAGTGTTTACCATTTTGAAAGGAGTGTGATTATCATAAGAGAAAGCACAAAACAAATGCGTGATAATATATTAAACAATGCACTCGAAGTATTTACGCAGTACGGTTACGAAAACACATCCATGCGCAAAATTGCAGCCCGCACCGGCATTACACCCGGAGCGATATACAAGCATTTTTCAGGGAAGGATGAAATATTTCAGATAATTTTTGAAAACTGCGGTCAGGAACTGCTTCAGATTACAGACAGACTTTTAAGCTATGATTTAACCAAACTGACGGATGATGAACTTATAGAAATATTTTATTCACGAATGTCTATACAGACCTTTTCAATACTCGAGAAAAATTTTGCACTGTATCATGTACTTTTAAATAATGATTCCGGTCGTTACATGAGCCATCTCAAAAAAGAATATATCGGAAAATGCACCGGATTTTTAAAATCGTACTATGATGAACTGTACAATCGCGGAATAACTTCCAAAAACCTGTCAGTGCAGACCATAAATCTTCTGTCACTTACAGAATTTTCCTCCATATGTGAAATTATTATGAGCGATTCCATGATAAACGGAATATCTGATGATTTCAAGAATGCATTTATTGAAGAAATGGATATTATACTACACGGTCTTGAGGCTGAGCTGGGGCTGAAATCTAAGAAAGAAGGAAATTAAAACTATGATAATTAAACTATTGATAGCCGTTCGTATCCCGACGAAATACAGAATATGATTTACCGGAATGAAAATTTGCCTAAAAAAGTACCTGCCGGTATAAATATGATTAAGGTTGTAATAAGTAATATTGTTGTATTCGCTGTTATCTTTGGTATCATCGGTGCAATTTTAAAGTACACTCTCGGATTTGAAAATTTTATGGACTCATTTATATATTTTCTTATATTCGGGGAAGCATTAAATCTTTTTGATTTAATTGTAATCGATTTATTATGGTGGAGAAACACCTCAAGAATCCGTTTTTCATTTATTCCTGAAAAAGAAATGTATCAGAATCCAAAAAAGCATGTAGATTCATTTCTCCGTGGAATACCGAGTTTTGCATTATCTGCCCTGCTGGCAGCATGTATATTATGCATTTTACCATAACACAAAGCAGTTACATATAAACCAAAAATCGCCGCACCACGACTTTTTTATATTCGTGATGCGACGATTGTAAGTATATAACTCTTAGCTAAGAATTTCTCTATTCATATACATTTTTCTTCTTTTCTTTTGTATTAGCTTTTTTCTTTTTTAAAGGATGTTTTGGATTCTTGTCTGACATTTTTATCGCCTCTTTTCATTACCGTCTTCAAAGGATTTGTTATTGCATTTTATCCTTCAATGGCAATGTATTTATTTTCCTTAACCTCTTTCTTTGCCTCTTTCTTCGGCACGAAGAGTTTCAGAATACCATGTTTAAATTCGCCTTTTATGTCATCCTGCTCAACTGCATCTCCTACATAAAAGCTTCTCTGACATGCTCCGGCATAACGTTCCCTCCGGATGTAATGTCCGGTTTCTTTCTCCTGCTCATCTTTGTCAAGACCTTTAGCAGCGCTTATTGTCAGATATCCGTTATCAAGTGAAGCCTTAATCTCATCTTTTGTAAATCCCGGTAAATCTATCTCAAGTTCATAACCGTCATCTTTTTCCTTGATATCGGTCTTCATAATCCTTCCGGCTTTCCTACCATATAATTTCTTTTCCACATCTTTCATTGCTTTGTCATTATAGAATGGGAAATCATCAAACCAGTCATCAAATAAATTCTCTCCAAAAATACTAGGCATCAACATAAGTCATCGCTCCTTTTCTATATTCCATATGCTCGTTTACCTTGTTTCTCTGGAACCGGGGAGGTTATCTTTTTTATCCCTTCCTTTGTTCTAGATGTAATATAACATATATTATTAGCACTGTCAAGAGGTGAGTGCTAATTTTTTAAAATTTTTTTCTTAAATGTTCCCAAAGTGGCTTATTTACTGCATTTCCGCACATGATTTTTTTTACCAATTTTCCAAATCTTCTTAATTTTTCTTAATTTTTGAAGAAAACTTGAGGTAAATTTGAGGTAGAAATTGAGGTAAAATCATCATACTGCTAATCTAATTCTATCCATCTTTTTTATCTCTTCATGCAGCCTTTCTTGAGTGGCATGTATTTAAACATAACTCAATTAATTCCAAAAGATAAATAAAAAGAACGGAAAGCAAAAAACATTTGCCAACCATTCCTTAACTTATTTGCACTTTGTTTTCACAAATGCAATAATATCATCATTTTTATCCATTACATTACTATCTGTTTCCAATTCTTTAATAGATTTCCATGCATACTTCTTATTATCCAGTTCAAAAACATCGCCAACCATACACTCCGGCATCTTACTCAAAGAAAGATTGTACAATGTATGTTTATATTGTTTATACACCTTATCGCTTTCTGAATATTTGCAATGTGGCGCATTAGTAACATATGACATCGTCACTTTCATTTTAAGCAAGTCGCTGGCATGCTTATCAATATTTTCCTTATTCGGATCTTCTGTTCTATAATATGGAAATAGCCAACACTTCCATCTTTCATCATAAACCTGTAAATACTTACCTTCCGGATTAGTAATAGCTAATAAAGAAAATTCATGATATACTCCTGACAAATACTCTGCAAGTAACTGAGTTATTTTCAACAAATCATGATTGGTCAAATCGCCTATCTTCTTTTCCATTCTCCATTCATCCATACGAACAATTCTGTCAATTCTTGCCCAGGACGCCCTTGTTAAACCAGCCTCTTTCCAATCATCAATTTTAATGCTATATGGATTTTCTTTATCTTTACTCGTAACCATCATTGCAAGAACAGCAATCGTGTTTTTCCATCTTTTTTCTCCCCCTGCTTATAAATCTCATCCCACTGATTATCAAGCATCCACTCATCATCTAACGCTATATCATTCGCATTTTCAGCATTTGCATATAGTTTATCTCTATTCAATTCTATAAAACGCTTAAAGTCATTTATATCTTTCACCGTTTCCATGAATGCTCCTTTCCTATCAATGTGACATATTATATATTTTTGTTATTTCATCAAAGTATATAAAATAGTGTACCACATAATTTCATTCGTAACAATCATTTTCTGATTTGCAGATTTGGCATATTCTGTGAACACCTTATCCCACCAGTTCCGATATTACATTGACCATTTTATTCACATCGATAGGCTTTGCGATATGCGCATTCATTCCCGCATCAATACATTTCTTTGCATCCTCATCGAAGGCATTTGCCGTAACCGCAATGATAGGTATGGAATGTGCATCATCCCTTTCCATTGCTCTTATCATCTTTGTGGCAGTTATACCGTCAACAACCGGCATCATAACGTCCATCAATATGGCATCAAATGTACCCGGAGGATTATTTTCAAACTGTTCTTTTGCCTCTTTTCCATCATGCACAGTCACAACGTCTGCCCCCACATCTGCCAATAATATCTGCGCTATCTCTGCATTCAGCTTATTATCTTCTGCCAACAGCAGATTGTATCCCCTTATACTTCCTTTTTGAATCTCCTCCTCATCCATATCGAAAACTTCTTCTTTTCCGGCTATTTCAAACGGGATAATTATTGTAAATTTTGTGCCTACCCCTTCTTTACTTTCCACATTTATATAACCATTCATTTTCTCTACAAGGGTTTTTGCTATAGGCATGCCAAGCCCAGTACCATTATAAACACTTCTTGCATCCGAATGTTCCTGGGCAAACGGCTCAAATATATGCTCAACAAAATCCTGACTCATTCCTATTCCGTTGTCAGAAATAATCCACTTATATGTAATCATTCCGTCAGTTTTCCCCAGACTTTCAAATTCTGTTCTTACTTTTCCACCATCATGGTTATATTTTATACAATTTCCGTATATATTCAGAAATATCTGTCTTAAGTGCAATGTGCTTCCATATACAAAAGGCTCCTCTATTTTATCAGGTGTTACATCGTACTCCATGGTAATTCTTTTCTCAACAGCCCTCTGCTCAATAATCGTCATAATGTCCTTTGAAAATTTATTGAATTCTATTACTTCATGTGAAAGCGTAACTTCGCCGTTTTCGAGTTTACTCATCTGCAACACATCATTAATAAGCGATAAGAGATGGTTTGCGGATACAAGCATCTTCTTTCTGTTTCTTTCTAACAACTCAACATCATTTTTATGCTTCTCATCTATCTTCAGCAAACCTATAATGCCATTTAAAGGAGTTCTGATATCGTGTGACATTCTCGATAAAAATCCTGTCTTAGCTACATTTGCCGCCTTTGCAGCATTTGCCGATTTTTCAATTTCCTTTGTATACATAACAGCGCGCATATGCCTCGTTGCATACTGCAAATAAACCATTGCACCAAGCAGAGACAATATTACACATAAAATACTGTTTGCAACTAACTGATCCACCGAAAACCATCCCTCATTCTGACTAATTTCGAAATACCATATGTCATTTGGCATACTGCACTCCACAACAATCGGTTCCTGCATTTTCTGTTCCATGCCCTGTGCCAGAATTGTTTTATCACCTGATGCCGCATCCTTCTTCCATATCTTATACTGATAAGATGTGTCTTCCAATTTATCAAGTTCAAGCTCTCCTATAAATTTGTTCCAATCTATGGTAAGCACGGAAAATCCCCAAAATTCTTCCCTGCCTTCTTCATCTGTAACATAAACAGGATCAAATAACAGTACCTCCCTTTTATCACCTACACCTTCAAACGGCCCGGCAATTGCATATTTATGGCTCTCCATTGCTATTTTTGCATTTTCACTGCTTCCCTCATATTCAAACATGTTAATCCCCATAGCTTCATTTTTTTCTGAAGGATATACCTGCGAAATGATTCCATCCTTTGCAAGATCAATCTCTTTTATAACTTCGCCATCATCCCTCATAACTTCCGCAAGCATGGAAAATCTCTCATCATCCATGTCATATCCAAGCTCTATAGTCTGTTTTAAGATGTCGCTCTTTGTCAGATACCTGTCTAACTGTGCCTGTATCCTTTTGACCGTAGATTTTGCAGTATATGATGCCTTCATTTTTTGTTCATTCTCATGACGTAATACCTGTGCATGTGCGATACCGTTTATAAATAAAAATACTATTAAAAATACTGAAACCGCATACATTTTAATGACTCTTTCCGATTTCATCATAAGTCCCCTTCTTTCTATCTCAACCCTCTTAAATACTCCTTCTGTTCACTGGTTATGCGATAACTGTCTATCGCTTTGCTGATTGTTTTTCTATGTACCCAGTCAGACATTTTATGTTCCTCCAGATACGGTATTGTATCATCCCACTGTTTTGCCAGTGCTGTAGCCATATACCATGCAATAATCATGTTTACATAATATTCTTCCGACTGTACCTGTGACACCATTTTGACATACTCCGGTTTAAAATCCTCATCAAGATAAAATTTCATAAGAATTTCTATTCCATATCTGATAATGTATGTTTGTCCTGAAGCCATCCACTGCTTTATCTCAACCATCAGCTCATCTTTATGTTTTCCAAAGCAGACCGGTGCCGGCAGATCGCATGTTGCCCAGTTATCAATATATGGAAGAAATTTTTTTACCTCTTCCAGACATTTATAATAATCCTTTATCTGTGTTATAAGCATCATGTGAAGATTGTTCTCGTCATAATATCTATGCGGAAGTTCATTGATAAACTTTTCCGCCTCATCCGTTCCAAAAATCTCCTTTGCATACTTTCTGAGCACCGGAGTTCTTATACCTATAATATTTTCCATAGAAATATCCGGTATCAGTTTTCCATGAAAATCCCTGTATTTTGTATCCTGCAACTCAAATAATCTGTTTTGTATACCTCTACTCATACTTTCATCTCCACTCACTCCGTGGGCATCATAATTATATAAGCCCTCTTTTACCTGCTTCCATGACAGCCTCTGCCTTATTTGATACGCCCAGCCTCTTATACATCTGCTGCGTATGATATTTCACATTGCTGGCTGTCATGTTAAGTTCCTCAGCTATTTTCATCTTCGACATTCCTTCCGCCTGAAGTTTCAATATTTTTAACATTGTTCCACTAAGTATAACCTGTTCATACCCTGCTCTCATATATGAAGGATAATATCTGGTCATTCTCTCCGTCTCATCAAGTACCTGTTTCCAGAATTCCCTGTTATATTTTGTACATTTTGCATCATCTTCTGCCTCTGAAGGTTTCCATTCTATCTCATTTAAGAGAGGTCTTATGGCGGCTCCCTCTCTGCTTATTATTCTTACAAAATGATATTCCTCTGCTTTTAAAAGTGCTTCGTTAAGAGTTTCTTTCCATTTCTCCTTGCCCATACGGTATTCAGTAATGGCAGTCAAAATTCCGACTTCAATGCTTATATATGTTCTTTTCATAACCTGTGCATAATATCCGCATTTCATCAGCAGACTGTATGCCTGTTCATTTCTTCCATTAAGAAGATATACACGGATTTTTGTCATATAATGAAATCTGTCATATATTGAAAACTCAAGTTCTTCATCAGGTGCCTTCTCAAGCCATTCAGACACTGCCGCCTTATCTCCCATATAAAGATCACATCTTGCAATAAATGTCTTTATATTATCATAAAGCCTGTCCGCCTGTTCCCCTTCCGCCTTTTGATAAAAACGTTCCATTAATTCATGTGCTTCAACCGCTTTACCCGTTAATATGTACAGCCATGCAATTATTCCGTCTGCCACAAAGCACTGTTCTATTTTTCCACCGGACTCTGCCTGCATCCTTCCGCGGTTTGCCAGTGATGCTACTTCAAAATTATCTTCGCCTTTTTCAAAAAAGCTCTCTGCAAGTGCTAGATTGACAAGCCCCTTTCCATAACGTCCGAGAATAAGTTCCACAATCTTTCCTATGCTTCCCGCAAGCTCACGGTCACGCTTACTCCATTCACAAAAATCTTTGCCACCATTCATCTGGGATGCCTGATTGCTGGTTACTGAAAATTCTCCAAGACTTACCTGTTTGTCCGACAAAAGTCTCCAGGATTTCTTTAAAATATTAACCATATTTTCACTGCCTCTGTGCGGCAGTCCTATTTCCAGATAAAGCAATCTGCTCTTTGCCAGACGCCGCTCACTTCCGGTATGCGTTTTTTCGTATTCTTCAAGTTCACTGTACCACCGTTCACTCTCCGGTATATTTAACAGTAATGACTGAAGCATACTCATTCCGCTCATAAGCTCCGGACTGGTACAAATCCTGTCCTCCGGAAGTTCAAGATAAAAGTGTTTAAGTTCATAATAATAAGCATTATTAACTGCTTTTCTGACATTATCTATAAGTATAGTCACTAATCTCTCTGTATCACCCACACTTTCATACATTTCCAATGCCTTAAGCGGTTCATCAATTAACTGGTAATATAATCCCGCATTTTCATACAGCGTTTTTATCTTCTCTTTTGTATACTTGCGCTGTAAATAACGTTTCATACTTATCCGCATAGGTTCTACAAGTTCATAGGTTATCTCATCTCCGTTATAGTCTTCCAACAGAAAATTACCTATCCACTTTGCATTTTCAATAAGCGGTTCTACATCACTTCTTCCAGTAATCATCTCTGCAAGTCTTACTGTAAATTTATCGACTATGGAAATCTCAAGTAGAAATTCATACATTTCCACATCCCATTTGCCATATACATGATACTCAAGATAATCCCACATCTGGGCGAATCCTTTTTGCACCATATTGTTAAACCGTTCATCACTTAGCGGCTCATTGACCGTACTTTTGTCCTCTCCTAGTCTCTCCTGAACATAATCGTTATATGTAATGTTCCATCCGACCGGCAGTCCCTGACAGCTTTCTTTTATACATTTATTCTGTTCAGATGAAAATATCATTTCCATCTTCTGTATATACTGCTCATCATCCTTAGCATCAAACATTAACTCTGACTGCTCTATAATATAAAATACCTCTTTATATCTTACCGCAGTAAGCCATGGTGGCACATTACTTCTTCCTGCTATTATCAGCCAGACATCCTCACGCTTTATCAGATTTACTATTGCAGCTTTTATCTGTTCGGAGTCTTTTAACATGACTATCTCATGAAGATTATCCACAACAACTGTCTGTCTCTGCTCAGATACCGGTACTTCCAGCTCTCCATTCTGAATCTCCGCCATATCAAAATATGTATATTTCTTTCTTCCAAGATATCTTTTTATGAGTTCTGTCTTTCCAATTCCCGTCACACCATATATATACGCTGTTATATTTTCCTCATCAGCCGCTTTCAGCTTCTTTATTGCACGTTTTGGTCTTATGTATATTATCTTATTGTTCTGATTCAAATGAATACTCTCCTTTATTTTGTGTAGATTAAAATATAAACTTTACGGTTTCGCAAACGCTTATATAAGTTTCAGGCTAAACAGATGCCTTACGGATTGTTCCGTGCTGTGCACTCTCACAATCCGCCACCCAATATTCGCATCTTGTATATTGTTTAATTATAATATTAAACCCGTTATTATTCAACTAACCATTTGGATAGTGTGCTTGAATTTTTATATTATGCTATTGGTTTTGATATATAAAAAAGTTGACACATTTTAAACAAACTGCTATACTTTTCGCATAAAACCATTTTTTTATGGTGTGGATTTTTCTAAAGCAGATGCTTTATTTTCGCCACATAACATTTCGATTGGTAAATGTTATGTGGCTTTTTATTTCCTGTACAAGTTTATATGAGTTTTTAGCAAATTATGGAGGTATTTATGAACCAGACTTTTATGAAAGAAAAACCAATTATTCCCCTGATATTGTCCATGGCTCTTCCGATGACCATATCCATGCTTGTGAATGCCCTGTACAATATTGTTGACAGCTACTTTGTGGCAAAGATAAGCGAAAACGCAATGACAGCATTGTCATTAGTTTTTCCTATACAGAATCTTGTAGCCTCAGTTACTATAGGTTTTGCCATAGGTATAAATGCACTTATAGCTTATTTTCTGGGCGCAGGAGATTCTAAAGAAGCCGATAGAACTGCGTCTGTAGGTGTATTTTTAAATACCATCCACGGCATTGTCCTTATGTTTGGATGTATACTCCTCTGCCCCATGTTTTTAAAAATGTTTACGAAGGATGCCGATATTCTCAGCCTTGGAACAACATATTCAAATATAGTATTTTTATTTGCCATACCACAGTCTGCCGCCATGAGTTTTGAGAAGATATTCCAGTCCGTAGGACGCATGAAGGCATCAATGATGTGTATGCTGATAGGATGTATTACAAATATAATACTTGATCCGCTCCTGATATTCGGTATCGGAATTTTTCCAAAAATGGGTATCAGCGGTGCTGCACTGGCTACCGGAATCGGACAGCTTGCAACTCTGTCAGGTTATATATTCCTTTACTTTGTCAAACCTCTGACCGTAAAGATTCATATGAATAAAATGCTTCCTGACAGACAGCTCTCGGCTAAGCTTTATTCCATAGGTATTCCCGCTGCACTTAATATGGCACTCCCATCACTTCAGATATCCGTACTCAATGCCATTCTGGCTGCCTACTCAGCAGCCTATGTACTGGTACTCGGAGCATATTTTAAACTGCAGACATTTTTATACCTTACTGCAAACGGAGTAGTTCAGGGAATGCGTCCAGTCATCGGTTACAACTACGGTGCCGGTGAATCAAAACGTGTGAAACAGATATTTAAAGTTTCCACATGTATAATAGCTATAGTGATGGTCATAGGAACCATACTGTGCCTTGCCATACCGGGTTCCCTGATCGGACTTTTTACATCGAATGCCGTAACCATATCTATCGGAAAGACGGCTCTGAGAATAATAAGCCTTGGATTTATCGTATCTTCAATATCAGTAACCGCATCCGGAGCACTTGAAGGTCTCGGTAAAGGAAAGGAATCTCTTATTATTACAGGACTGCGATATATTATAATAATGCTGCCACTTGCATATATTCTTTCACACATATTTAGCGCTGACGGTGTCTGGCATGCATTCTGGGTAACAGAACTGCTGACTGCAGCCATTGCCCTTATATGTACAAAGAAATCTTTTTATTGACACATATGTTATAAACATTTATAATTAATATAACATATCAGACATTTTTTGACGTAAATCGTCTATGGAAAGGAGGAGCATAAATATGTATATTAATCTTGATATTCCAATCTGGTGTTTTGTAATTATATTAATTGTACTCAGAATATTTTGGGGATATGTGACAAGAACCATGATACACAACAAAGGTTATTATGAAGAATGGTTCTGGTGGGGATTTATTTTCGGATGGATGGCATTCGTAGTAGCTATTACAAGAATTGACCACAGCAGAACATCTGCCGGCGAATCACCAAACATTATTAACTCAGACAAAACTACAGATAAACTATAAAAAGTTAGTCCGGTAACATTCATAATGTTACCGGATTTTTTACATCATCTTTCCTATTATGACACTGGCTGCTATTCCGGCAAATGTACACAAAAGTGCTCCCGGCAGCGTCCATCTGGTCTTTGTAACCTTAGCTGCCATATAATATACACTCATCGTATAGAATATAGTCTCTGTACTTCCCATCATTATAGATGCCATCATGCCTATAACTGAATCCGTACCATACTCCTTGAATAAATCAAGCACCAGTCCCGTAGCAGCAGATGATGAAAACATTCTGACAATAACCGACGGCATAAGAACGGCAGGCACACCTAACGGCTCTGTAATCTTTCCGAGCACTCCCGATAAAGCATCAAGAAAACCGGATGCCCTTAATACACCGACACCGACCATCAGTCCGATAAGAGTTGGAACTATGGACACGACAGTTTTCATTCCGTCTTTTGCACCACTGACAAAATCATCATAGACATTTTTCTTCATCAGAATTCCATAACCTACAACATAAAAAACAAGCAATGGAATCATAAAATCAGATATATATACCAGAAATTTCACGAACAGTTCTCCGCATACAAATTTCTATATATCTTATTAACTCCACTGCCTGTTTATGCATTTATTATATTGTTTCTTTCCAAGCGGTATACATACCATGGCCGGAACAATAAATGTAACTGCCGTCATCACCGCTGTCGAAATAATCTCCCGCACCGGTATCTCTGATGCAGACAGATTAGCTATCATAAGCTCACTCTGTGACAGCATTGAATACACCCAGTTTTTAACTATTAACGGCATAAGCACCATCACCACTGCAAGAATAATCACATTCAGACTCATCAGTTTTGGCTGTCCGCCTGTACAATCTTTTTCTGATTTTATATATTTTGCCATGCATCTTACAACTGTTGCAAACAGCGTAACATATGCCACTACTCCAAGAATGACAAATATTATATTTTCTGATTTCACATACATCTTAAATGCTGACATTCTGTAACATAATAATTCAATCGGTGCAAATATGGCAAATATGTATGCAACAATCTGCGGATACATAAGCTTCCCGTCATTCAGAAACATTATAAGTATAAACGGAACATACATCATAATTAACATCAGAACATACCACGCGGTAAGCGGTATACCGATTCCTGCAAGAGTTATCATTCCTGCCACATATATTAACGAAACAAGCAGCACCTGATTTTTCATATTACCCATAACCTTCGGTATATTAAGAATCAATGCAAATATTATGCACATTGCAATGCCGATATATTTCACCACATTTCCCATTGTATATCCCATAAATGCCGGCATAAATCTCACGAGAATGTATACACCTATAACAACCGGCAATACACATCCGTAAAAAGCCCTTACATTAGTATTCTCAGTTTTTACTACAAATAATACTACTGCCGACATTGCAAGAACAAATCCGGATATAACGACAAGTATAGCCGCCACCGTACTGTTTTCTATTCCCATTGCCTTACATACCATGACTGACTGAATGGATGTAAACTGCAGATTTTCTGCTGCAAATATGCATCCCACAGACAGAATAAGCTGCGCTGCCAGACCCGTTCCAAGTATTATATATTTTCCCTTGTCTGCAAGCATATAAATACTAAAAAATATAAGTCCTATAAAGAAGTTCATCCATATTAAATCATAAGAAAGAACAGCTCCTAAAGATGCCACGGCTGCAACAAAAAGCCATACAAATTTATCGTCTGAACCTTTTTTATATGTACTCAATGTTATCAAAATAAAACTTACCGCTAAAATAGCACTCATGGTTACAGAAAATCTGTCGATTCTTAAATATTCAATATCAAGAATTGCAGCTCCCATAAATTTAATCCAGAATGTAACAGCCGCCACGGCAAATGACATAATGGTTATAAGATATTTTCTGTCTGTGACACTTCTGTATAAAAGAACAACCATAAGTATCAGCTCGCATCCAAGCATTATCTTATCACCTATAAGTTTCTCATCCATTACATAATAGGATGTATAATCGTTTCTCATCCACAGTACCGTTATAAGAGCAACTGCCATGAGTATAACAATCATGGCAGCTACTTTTAGTATGCCCTGTGTATTTTTGTCTTTAACATTTGTTTCCATTACACTAATCCTCTTTTCTAAGCAATTTGTTGCGAAGATGCTTTTGCATCCGCAGGATTATTATAACACAAACTCCGGTATTTTCTATACCAAAAGATTTTCCATGCTCTTAAGACTGATTGCAATTGTTGAAGTGTTGTGTAACAGTGCCGATACAGTCGGACTGATTATGCCTGCAACTCCCATTGCAATAAATCCACTATTAAGGCCTACTATCATTCTGTAATTTTTATTTATTCGTTTTACGAGTCCGTCACTTATAGCCTTAAGTGTAACTATCTCGTATAATGCATCCGCTCCTATAGTCACGTCCGCTATCTCTCTTGCCATCGCAGCTCCATCGCTTATGGCTATTCCCACGTCGGCTGCTGAAAGTGCCGGAGAATCATTTATTCCGTCACCTATCATGATGACCTTTCTTCCCTCTGATTTTTCTTTTTCCACATATTTTGCCTTATCTTCAGGAAGAACCTCTGAGTAATATTCATCCACTCCTACACGTTTTGCTATGGCTGCTGCCGTTCTCTCACTGTCACCTGTCATCATTACCACCTTGCTGATTCCGACACGTTTCAATGAATTAACTATAGCAGAAGCTTCCTCGCGAAGTGGATCTTCTATGCATATAACTGCCGCGAGTTTATTCTCTATGGCAAGGAATAAATGTGAATATTCCTTAGGAAGAGTATCAAATATTTCGCTCTTTCCTTCCGGTATAACACATCCTTCATCCTCAAATACAAAGTGATAGCTTCCTATAACTACTCTCTTTCCTTCTATAGTAGTAGCTATTCCATGGGCAACTATATACTCTACCTTTGTATGCATTTCCTCATGTTCAAGATTTTTCTCTTTGGCTGCATCTACCACTGCTTTAGCCATAGAATGTGGAAAATGCTCTTCAAGACATGCTGCAATTCTAAGCATTTCATCAGAGCTTCTGTCGCAAAATGTAACAACATCAACCACTGTAGGCTTTGCCTTTGTAAGAGTTCCTGTCTTATCAAATACTATAGTGTCAGCCTCTGCCATAGCCTCAAGGTATTTTCCTCCCTTTACGGTTATGTTATAAAGACTCGCCTCTCTGATAGCTGATAATACGGATATAGGCATTGCAAGTTTCAATGCACATGAAAAATCTACCATAAGTACAGCCACTGCTTTTGTCACATTGCGTGTAAAGAGATATACAAGTCCGGCACCACCGAGTGTATACGGAACAAGTCTGTCTGCTAAATGCTCTGCTTTTCCCTCAAGGGATGACTTAAGTTTCTCAGATTCCTCTATCATGGCTACAATCTTCTCAAATTTGCTGGAACCTGTAACCTCTTTTACCTTAACAGTCAGTTCGCCCTCTTCAACAACAGTTCCGGCATACACCGAACCTTCTTTTATCTTGTGGACTGCAACCGACTCTCCTGTAAGAGATGCCTGATTAACCATTGCTTCTCCATCCATAACCACGCCATCAAATGGTATGACATGACCCATGTGAACCACAACTTTATCACCGGCCTTAATACTTTCTGCCGGAACAAGTACCTCCGAATCACCGTTGGCAAGCCATACATTTTCCACGTTGAGTGACATACTTCTTGCCAGATCGTCTACTGACTTCTTATGTGTCCACTCTTCAAGTATCTCACCGATTCCAAGCATAAACATTATAGAACCGGCTGTATTGATATCATTTCTTACAATCGATGTTCCTATGGAAACTGCATCAAGTACAGGCACTTCTATCTTCTTACTAAGAAGCGTCTTTACGCCTGCATATATATATTTTGCAGACCTGCACACAGTGCATAATTCCCTTATCGGATACGGAACAAATATCTTACTTCCATATCTGACTACAACTTTCATGACAAGTTTTTCTTTATACTTCTCATTTAATTCTCTTCCCGAATTTTCCAGAAATGTTTTCGGCACATCTGCTGTCTCATAATTAAATTCACGTAATGCCTTTATAATTTCTTCTCTGTCGCCAACATATTTCACAGACACATCACACGTTCTTGAATATACCTTGACAGCCGTAATCAGTTTATGATTAGAGAGGTAATATTGTAAAATATCAGCCTCTCTTGTTGTCATTCTGTTTTGTAAGGCATGTACATGAATTCTTCCTTTTATCTCATGCTTTACTTTGAATTTCATATTATAATGCCTCTTCATCCTCTGATGTTTCTTCACACTCAGTTGTCTCTTCACACTCAGCATCTTCATATAATGCGTCTTCTGCTACAGCTCTCTCTTCATTTATCTGTTTTGCTTCTTCATAAATGTCCTCTGCATTTGTCTGAACCTTCTCAGCAGTCTTCATTACACATTCCTTAGCTCTCAAAACAGCGGCTGTACAATTTGTGTAGAATTTCTTAGCATCCTTACTTGATAATACCTTAATTCCTGCTGTTCCAAATAATACTCCTGTTGCAAATAATCCTGTTGCCTTTTTGTCAACTTTTTTTAAAATATCTAACATAGTTTGTACCTCCTAAAATTTTATCTTAACCGTTATTATAAATTTCTGTTTTTAATTTTTCCATACCAAAATAGCTAATTGATAAATCTTATCAATTAGCTATTTTTTATCTTTTATAAATATCTATCTTATGTTATTTTACCAGAATCTTGCTGATAATTTATAACGTTTTTTCCAACTGAACATTTTTCAATTACTACAGATTACTCTGCATTTACACAAGGTTTCAATTTTACTTTTATCACTTTCTTTCCATGTGTATATCCACATGCCATAAGTCCTGTCTGGACTATCTGATTCCATTTAGTTGCAGGCAGTTCCATTGATGTATCATCATCAAACTGTACTGTACATGATTCCACTAAATCACAATTTTCCCCGCAATCTATTCTGTACATATTTTTTCTGTTGATGGCTCCTATCTCCTCAAGTGTATTCACCATACGATATACAGTAGCAGCACCTATTTTACTGTCCTTTTTTGATGCCCTATAATATATCTCCTTGCAGCAGGAGCATTTTTCTTCTAAGATAATATCCAAAAGCATAAGTCTCTGCTTTGTTATCCTGCATCCCTGTTCCTTAAGTTTTTCTATAATAATATCTCTCTGTTGCACAGGCTTTCCTCCTAACTGAAAATTCTGATTACATTAATCTGATTTCTATTTGCAATGTCCTCCACAATGACTGCAATCCCCACCGCACTGAAGTGACTTTCCATTTTTCTTATCTTTTATCATACTCCTGATAATAAGTGCGACAATTCCAATAAGAACTGCCAATACAATAATTGTTGACATATACTATTCCTCCTATTCCATAGGCACTTATTTAGGTATTTGCAAAACTCTGCTTATGTACTGCTGCCAGCCGAAGATAGTGAGAACGTGTGAGCGTTGCAGACTATAAATCAAACAGGCTTACATACATAACAGGAGTTTCGCTATTACCTACAGTATCATTTTATTTAGCTTTTGCTACTTTATTCATATTTACGTCTAATGATTTACTTTCCTTATATGGTCTGAAGAGAAGGAATAAGAATGCTGCGATAAAGAATATTGCAACTGCTGTTCCTATACCGAACACACCATTTACTATAAGGTTACCAATCTGGTATATGCAAAGTGCTACGACATATGCGAGTACTGTCTGATATCCAACTGCAAATGCAAACCATTTACCATTGTTCATCTCTCTCTTGATAGCTCCCATTGCCGCGAAACAAGGTGCACACAAAAGGTTGAATACGAGGAATCCGTAAGCTGCAACAGGTATCATTGCCTGTGCAAGGTTACCCCAGATTTCAGCACCATCTTCTGCAACTTCTGCGAAACCATATAACATACCAAATGTAGCTACTACGTTTTCTTTTGCTATAAGACCTGTGATAGCTGCAACTGCCATCTTCCAGCCTTCTCCACCCTGTGTCCATCCAAGCGGAGCAAATATCCATGCTATTGCAGTACCAATCTTTGCAAGTATTGAATCATTTAATTCTTCAACCATTCCGAAGCCGCCATCAGCCCATCCGAAGCTCATAAGGAACCATAATATAATAGTAGATAAAAGAATGATTGTTCCGGCCTTTTTGATGAAAGACCATCCTCTTTCCCACATGCTTCTGAGTACATTTCCCACTGTTGGCATATGGTATGCAGGAAGCTCCATAACGAATGGTGCCGGATCACCTGCGAACATTTTTGTTTTCTTTAATATAATACCTGAGCAGATAATTGCTGCTACGCCTACGAAGTAAGCACTCCATGAAACCCATCCTGCATTTCCGAAGAATGCACCTGCGATCATGGCGATGATAGGTAATTTTGCTCCACAAGGAACAAATGTTGTAGTCATGATTGTCATCTTACGATCTCTGTCGCTCTCGATAGTTCTTGATGCCATAACACCGGGAACTCCACAACCACTACCGATTAACATAGGAATGAATGATTTTCCTGAAAGACCAAACTTACGGAAAATTCTATCCATGATAAATGCTACTCTGGCCATATATCCGCATGACTCAAGGAATGCTAAGAATATGAACAATACGAGCATCTGTGGCACGAAACCAAGTACTGCACCGACACCGGAAATTACACCGTCTACGATAAGTCCTGTCAGCCAGTCAGCGCAACCTAACGTATCAGCAAAAAAAGTCTGTGCTCCCGGAATAATCCACTCACCAAAGAGTGTATCATTTGTCCAGTCAGTGAGTAACGAACCGACTGTTGTAACTGATACATAATATACTATAAACATTACTACTGCAAAAATAGGAAGTGCAGCCCATCTGTTTGTTACGATTTTATCGATTTTATCAGATGTTGTAAGCTGTTTCTTTTTATTCTTATTTACACATTTTCCTATGATAGAAGAAATATATACATATCTCTCATTTGTGATAATACTCTCTGTATCATCATCAAGTTCATCTTCCAATGCCTTAATCTCTGCTGATACATCAACAGGATTTGACATAAGAGCTCCAATCTTGTCATCCTTCTCTAAGAGTTTGATAGCAAAGAATCTCTTCTCTTCCTCAGGGATATCTGAACCTAATTTATCCTTTACTGTGTTGATAACATTTTCAACATTTTCAGCAAAAGCGTGAACAGGTGCTGTCTGTGCTTTCTTCTCTGCAAGAGCAATTGCTTTCTTTGCCGCATTGTCGATTCCTGTACCTTTAAGTGCTGAAATCTCAACTACCTCGCATCCGAGAGCTTTGCCAAGCTTGTCAATATGTACTGTATCTCCACTCTTAGCAACAAGATCCATCATGTTTACTGCCATGACAACCGGAATACCAAGTTCCATAATCTGTGTTGAAAGATAAAGGTTTCTCTCGATATTTGTACCATCAATAATATTAATGATGGCATCAGGTCTCTCATTGATGAGATAATTTCTTGCTACAACTTCTTCCAATGTATATGGTGATAATGAATATATACCAGGTAAATCCATGATTGTTACATCATTTTTTCCATCTGAGTATACTTTTTTCAATTTACCCTCTTTTTTCTCTACTGTAACGCCCGGCCAGTTACCAACAAACTGGTTAGAACCTGTTAATGCGTTAAACAGTGTTGTTTTTCCGCAGTTAGGGTTACCTGCTAATGCAATCTTAATTGACATTTTTATTTTCCTTTCTATTTTTATGTTTTAATTAGTCTATGCTAACTGTTCGGTAAAAAAAAATTAGATTTTATTCTACCTCTATCATTTCAGCATCAGCCTTACGAAGTGACAGCTCATAACCTCTGACTGTTACCTCAACAGGGTCACCAAGTGGTGCAACTTTTCTGATGAATACATCAACACCCTTTGTAATTCCCATATCCATGATACGTCTCTTTACAGGGCCGTCTCCTGACAGTTTCTTAACTTTAACTGTCTCTCCAACTTTAACTTCTTTTAAAGTTCTCATAATTATCCTCCATTTCTGAATGATTTATCTTTAAATTTTTATAAATACATCAGGCAAATCAGACCATAATCTTATTTGCCATGTCTTTACCTATTGCTACCCGTGAATTTTTGATATTTACAATCATATTCCCATTTATCTCGGAAATGACTGTCACTTCACTACCCACAACAAATCCAAGGTTTTCCAAAAAACGTCTTGTATCTTCTTTTCCGCCAACCTTTTTGATAATATTAGGTTTGCCCTCGCTAACCATAGATAATGGCATCATATCATCCTCTTTCTTACAGTGTATATTTGCTGTCTGTTATCCATACGCAAACACGCCGCATTTAATGTATATTTGATAAAGTTTTTCATTTCTTTCGTAGTTAGCATAATCTAACTATTTAAAATTGTCAAGAGAATTTTTTAGGATTAATTGATATTTTTTATCATTTATTTTTACTTGAAAAAATAGATTTCCGAAACTATAAAGACTGTTTTAATTTTCTAAAACGATATGTACAGCCAGCCTTTCGACCGGCTATCTATTGAAAGCAACAGACTGTGAGGTTGTATGGTTACCAGATAATTTTAACGAGAACAGAATTATATTAGTGATTATGAAGTCTGCATGCTTGTTTTTATTCCTTTATATAATCCAGCGGATCTACAGGATTACCGTCTTTTGTCAATTTAAAATATAAATTATAACCTTCTACTGTATAGTATGCAGTAGGTTCAGCCAGTGTGCCTATCTGCTGCCCTTTTTCTATCATTTCTCCTTTTTGTGGAATTATTCCGTCAAGCTGACCGTATTCTGCTTTGTAACCGTCTCCCATGTCCACCGTCAGAACATTTCCAAATTCCCTGCTCACTGATACATCTTCCACTACTCCTGCTCCTGCTGCACATACCGGTGTTCCCGCATCTGCCTGTATCATCATGCCGGAATTACACTTATATGTGTCCAGTGTAGGAAAATATATTGTTTTGTCCATACTGTAATCCAGTATAACCTCTCCGGTTACCGGCCACGCAAGAGAAGCTGCCTCATCAAAATGTATCATGGATGCTCCGGCATTTGCCACCTGTGCCTCCGGCACAGCAGTATCCTGCTCATGTTCTGTGACAGTCTCCTGCGCCGTTGTGGTTTCCTGCATTGCCACATACTCATCACCCTGTGCCTGAAAGCTGTATGTGTCTCTGTCTGAATCCCTGTATTCCGAATCCTCCTGTGTCTTTTTTGATGTACTGTTTTCCGCTATCTCTCTCACTTCATCGGCTGTGGCATACTCTGCTGTCGTCTCATTAAGGTCCGCCAGATCATTTTTCCGGTCCGCTCCCTTTCTGTTATACATCACCCCTGCCGTAAGTGCCAGTGCTGATACTAAACATACCATAAGTGATGCTATGAACGTTTTTCTCTTTAATGAATTATTTTTTCTCATTATACCATCCCTTCCTAATATTCAGAGTTTGTTTTACTGCTTGTGGTAGCTCTGTATTAGTTTTGACTGAATTTAGGATGGTTATACATTATATGGTGATTAATTTGAAAAAAAGCATCAAAAGTGCATTTAAAATTACACCTTCAATGCTTTGCATTTATACAATCCTAGAATACAACCACGAGAAGCATCTTAAACTGTTCTTTTCCATATACAGCATGCGGGTGCTTTGCAGGCATTACTATAGATTCACCTTCATGTAATTCGTACTTGACACCGTCGATTGTAATCTCTCCCACACCATCAAGACATGTGACAAATGCATCTCCGCCAGACTCATGTGTGCTGATTTCCTCTCCTTTATCAAATGAGAATAAAGTCATATTCATAGCATCATTTTGTGCTAATGTCCTGCTAACGACCTGACCTGCCTGATATTCGACCTGATTTTTCAATGTTAATACTTCTGATTTGTCAATGTTTTTAATCATAAACTTCTCCATTCTGAGGTATCTAAAATTCGCTACGCCTACACACCCCGACTACTATTTTTCTCAAATAACGTAACAATATTCATAATACCACATTTTCAGACTAATTAAACTTGTATTTTCCCTTTTAATAGCATGTCTCTCTGCTCGCCGAATTTCCTGTTTATGACACCAAGTATTGCTCCCACAAGCACTGCTGCAACAACAGTTCCGACTCCCACTGAACCAAAAGCCTTTAATACTATCAGACATGCCACCAGTGAAATAAGAACCATTGTAACATCGAATCCTATCTTTACCTTATCAAATATTATATGTGTCTTATCTGACACAGCTTTCATTGCTCCCTCTCCGGCAAGCGGTATAATGTCCGCCGGAAGATAGAAAAATATACCGACTGCTATAAGCACTGTGCTGCCAAGCATAAGCATCATTCTGACAATCATATTGTCAGGTGTCGGAAGAAATGAAAACAAATAATTTGAAAATGTTGTATAATATCCGAATACAACGCCTACTACCACCTGCAGAAGATTCTTTATCTTAAATGCTTTCCTTAATATTAATATCTGTAATGCAACCAATACTATATGAAACAAAATAGTCGCTTTTCCCATTTCCAATCCGGTTATGCATGTAATTGTATATGGTATGGAACTGACAGGAGATACACCCAGATTTGACTTTACAGACATGGACACTCCCAATGTCATTATAAATAAACCGATAAGATATATCACCAGTCTCACTGCATAATTTTCCTCTTTAATTTTTCTAGTTACTTTCTCTGCCATTTCTAATGCCTCCAAGTTCTGTCAGATTATTATTAATAATTCCCAACAAACGCATAAACTCACTCACTTCATCTTCTGACATACCTTTAACAGCTGCACTATCCACCGACAGAAATGTATCTTCAACCACTTTTGAAAGTCTTCTTCCTTCATCTGTCATGGATACATACAATGACCTGCGGTTTCCGTTCATATTTTCCCGCTTTACAAGTCCTCTTTTCTCCATTCTTCCAAGTATCCCCGTAACCGAAGCTGAATCCAGACTGCATCCTGTGGCAATCTGCTTCTGTTCACACGGTTCATGCTCCAGAAGGAATTCCAGTATCTTAGGTTCTCCCGGTCTGAGATCCGTATTCTCTTTTATTCGTCCGATTATAGTTTTCTGACAATTTGTATGACATTCTCTTAATTTGTAATGTATCGAATTTTCCACTGTCTGAACTTCCTCTCAAAAACATTTTTTAGTTAGTTTGTTAATTGTTTGTATACGAATTATTTTACTGTGACATTATAGCACGGTCATTTGAAATGTCAAGAGGTTACTATTTCAGCTGCTATCTGCTTTACACATATTAACCACTTCATTTCCTCTTATCTCTTCTTTTGGTATGCCTATACTGCAATACTCATTTACCACTGCTGCCGCGTCATATGACAGCTCACTAAATATATCCGCGTGCATGTCAACATAATTCTTAAACTCTGTCTTTGAGCCTGCCCGCTTTAACAGTCCTAAGACTACTGACAATGTTGATTTTAATTTACCCGTAAATGTTTCTTCATAGTCCGATGGCTGTAAAACTAGCATTTTATAATCAGGAATTATGTTCACCATTTCAACTTATCATAAGTAATGATGTGGTATCATTCATCTTATCTGTTCTTTCAAAAACCCCTGCTCCATATTTTCATTTTGGTAATTATTAAAGCATAGAATTTTCTGAAATCAGACAAATACAACATTTTCTGTCGTATAGCAGAATTGAATTCACCATAAGAATTATATTTATGTTATGCTTTGTACGAATTGTATCACATTGTTTGTGACTCATCAATATGAATATTAAAAAGCAGGCAATATGTTGTCTGTGCAACTACATATTACCTGCCATCTCTCATTTATTTTACAGCAATTGTGTTAACTTTACTCCATGCTCCATATACTTTTTTACCTTTTGAATCATACACATATCCTCTTACTTTTACATAATACTTTGTACGACTCTTAAGTTTTTTTATATTTTCCACATCATCAGATGTATTAATCTTCTTATATGAACGGAAATTTTTACTTGTTGAATACATTATCTGGCATCCGTCTTCACCCTTTCCTGCATTCATTGCAACACTCATGCCCTTTTTTAATGAAGATAAATATCTAATACTTATCTTAGGTACTGTCACTTTCTCCCAATGTGCATATAAAGTGTGAGTTTTTGCTGTATTCATTACGGTAAATTCAGAAATTTCTTCTCCACCGCTTTTCTTCGTATACCATCCGTCAAACAGGTATCCGCTTCTCTCTGCCTCAGGCATTTCACCATACTCTTCGTCATATGTGACTTCCATCGACTTTTCGTATACTCTTCCTCCGGCTGCATTGAATTTCACCTTATAATCATTTGCCACCCACTCTGCATTTATTATCATATTTTCATATACTTCATCAAAATCATCATCCCAGTATAATGTATATCCTGTTTTGGTGATTTCCGGTTCTACAGCCGACATGCCTTCCGATACCCTCTGAGTATCTATTATCCTGTCATCATCGACAAATTTGACAATATACTTTTTGATCTCTGTTGGCTGTTCTGTTGCAGGCTCTGTCGGTTCCTGTGTTATAGGCTCTGTCGGCTTCTGTGTTGTGGTTTCTGTTGATTCTTGTGTTGCAGGCTCTGTTGGTCTCTGTGTTGTGGTTTCCGTCGGCCTCTGTGTTGTGGTTTCCGTTGGTTTCTGTGTTGTTGTTTCTGTTGGTTTCTGCGTTGTTGTTTCCGTTGGCTTTTGTGTTGTGGTCTCTGTCGGTTTTGTGGTTGGTTCTTCCTTTAATAGAACTGATTTTGATACTGTATCACAATAACCTCCTATACCTGTTATACTATATGTAACTGTATTGCCTTTTTTGGTATATGAAATATTATAATCAGTTTTTTGTTTTAATTTTACACCATCAACAGTAACATTTATTTTGTCAACTGCTTTAGTATAGTTACTTGAATATATGTTACCATCACTCATTGAAACCATGTCATCATGTAATACACGTTTTAATTTCCAGTGTTGATTATCACTATCCTGATAATTATATACTTCTACATTTGTTCCATCCGCATATACTCCCTTGTGAATATCAAGTGCCATTCCTGTAGAGCGTGAAATTATAGAATATACACCATTACTACTCTTCTTAAACATCCACTGCTGATTTGAGCCATCATGATACTGTGATAATACAACATTTGATCCAAGCTGATATGTATCTCCGTTTACATCAAGTGCAAGCCCTGATTTACGTCCGATTATTTTATAAAATCCGTTACCAACGTAAGCAATATCAAATGTCTGGTTTTTATTACTTAAGTTTGATTTTATATCTATATTTGTACCTGCTGTCGTTCCATCATCACATACATCTATTGCTTTGCTTTCATCAGCTGCCGATACAATTCTGTATTCACCGTCAGATATATTTTTCCCTGTGTCTGATGTTACTTTATAATCCATATCCTGGGATGCACGGGCTCCATTGTTTGCATAATCGTATACATATATGTGATTATAATAAAAGTTATTTAAAATCTGTGAATGCTCTGAACGATTTATATCTATGTAGTAAGTTCCCGCTCCGTTATACTTTGCATCTCTCCACTTTAAGTCTGTCTGTCCCTCCTGAGACCATGTTGCCACTGACACCTTTTTAACTCCATTATCATCACTTATCTCAGCACAGACTCTATACGAATCTCTTGTCACCTCTGAAACATATGTCCTTGTTATTTTAGGTGGTTCAGAATCTACAGTTATATCTACATCCTTAGACATAAGAAGTACATTGTCACCACTACCCACATTGATTGCATATACTCTTATGTTCTGTCTTCCGGTTCTCTCCGTATTTATCTTTGCTGCAAAACCATGATTATTTCCGCATCCATATACATTATTTACATCTTTTCTTTCTAAATTTGCAACTATCGGATGGCATTCTTCACCTATATATACGTGAATCCCAAGACCGGCTCCAAGATTATCCGAATCAAAAGCCCATCCTGCCAATTCTATAGAATTTGCTCTACCATTCAGGCTGTCAACAACACCTTTAGGATTATTTGACTTTCTAACTAAATATTCCATAGCACAGTATCCGCTATGACCATTCCACTCAACATGAGCCCATGTTCCGTCACCTTTTGTTACAGTTACTTCTGTTCCCTTGGGAATGGTTGTGACTGCAGAATATCCCGTACCATGACCGCTTCTCATTGTGAGTGGATACTGACTGGTGTTCACTGTATATGTACCGGCATAACTTGTGGAACAGTTGCAGCCGGAAGTATCATCATTATAATATTTATAATGATAAATACTCACTCCGGCATTTCTCTGTTTAAAATACGAAAAAGTCTGTGTATACTGACCAACCGTATTTTTAGCTACTGCATTTGCATCAAAAATTCCAATTTTATTTGCAGTTGCATCTACATATGTTACTATCATTGAGTGTGGTACACCAGAAGAATTTCTTTTAACCTGAATATAATCTCCCGGTTTTGCACTTTCTAATAACTGCTCTAACTGTGCATCAGAATATCCCGGTGACAATGTACCAACTACCGTAATATCGTTTGCAACATTATTAAATTTGTAACAGGTAGAATTGCTTGACGTCGCCCCATTACCAACCTGTGCATTACCACGGTTGAAAATTGTGTTAAACACATAATGTGCAAATGCATAGCATTGCGACCCTCCAGCAAAGCTGGTAGTCCACTTACTGCCTGCCGGATATTGTGATTTTAATGTATTCAGCTCGGCCTCAACCTCACTTCTTGAAAAACTTCCAGAAGCATATACTTTTCCGCTCCATACATTTGTACTCGCAATTATCATTGCAATACCTAAAACTGTTGCCAAAAATCTTTTTGTAAGTCTCTTCATAGCAATTACCTCCTCATTTTTTAGCCACCTGTTTTTACCTATTAAAACTTATAGCACTTATTCTGATACATTTATTTTATCATAATCATTTAATTTTTTTGTTTTAGTTCATACCTAAAAATGTACAATTCATGACATATCTATAACTAAATTGAAAAAAGATACTACAGCCTTCCAGCCATAATATCTTTTTAATGTTTTACATATTATCTTGTAATCTGTTTTTTACATTTGAATCATGTTAGATATTCATTTCTGCTACTATCTTTTTCACTTCTCCAAGTGTAATCTTCATTTTGCCTGCTATCTCTTCGATAGTCACGCCCATATCCATGTATGCCATAATTTTGCCTCGACTTTCGCCTTCTCTTCTTATTTCTTCAACTGCTTTACACATATCTACTGACTCCTTCCCTTTTGTCTCTTCTACTGTTATTCCCATATTGCAATATTCATTTATCACTACAGCTGCATTATATGATAATTCTCTGAATATATTTGAATGTCCGTCTATGTAATTCTTAAATTCTGTCTTTGAACCTGCACGTTTTAACAGACCTAATACTATAGATAGTGTTGATTTCAAGCCGCTTTTCTCTGCTTCTTCGTATGCTGATGGCTGTAATATCATCATCTTATAATCAGGAATCATACCGACCATTTCATCTGTCATTCCCGTAAAATCCAGCATTTCATGAAGGCTCTTCGGTCCGTCCCATTCTTCCGGCTGCAAGTATACTACTATCGTCACGACTGGTATAAGTTTATCGTTTTTTCTCATTCCCGACAGGAATTCTGCACCGGTTAGTCTTATCTTTTTTTCCGCTTTGCTTTTCACCTGTTCTGCATACTCAAGTGCATCGTACAGCATATCTCTCACCGGCATGGCATAGTGTACGTTTGTCTGCTGTTCTACTCCCGCTATAAGTCTCACACAGTATTCTGCATCATCTTCTGTGCCTTTCAGTCTTATCATACGCAGGATATCACGGTATTTTCTCACCTGTGTCTTTGAGTTATTCTTTTTACCAGCGGTTTTTCCGGCAAATTCATCCGGCATCTCAAGCATATATGTACTGTCAAGCTCGGATAGGTTTTCCGGTTTCACTACATTTTCACCTGAATATAATGCAATATTCAGCACATCGGCAAATACGTCATCTGCCTTTAAATATTCACATGCAACACTTTCTGTTTTTCCCAAATTTCTCCTCCTTAGAATCCGGCAGGAGATTTGGCTGCTTCAAAAATATCATATAAACGCTTTCAAAAGGCTGTTTCAAAAAACTCCTGCTCCATATTTTTTTGTGGGTAATTAAAGCATAGAATTTTCTGAAATCAGACTAATATAACATGAATATGTGTCAGCATGAGATGTCAACCCTATATCGGACAGGCATCCAGCAGCCATCTGGCAACTTTCCGACAACCATTCACTGTTATATCACAGAATCGAATTCACCATAAGAATTATGTTATTGTTATGCTTTATGTGAATTGTATCACATTGTTTGTGTGTTGTCAACAGATTTTTCACGATAAAAAAACCGACAAAAAAACTCCGAAACCTGTATTTAATACAGGCTCCGGAGTCTCATTTCTTTATATGGACAATACTATAAATTTATTTCACAACTACCGTATAAACTTTACTCCATGCTCCATACACTTTTTTATCTTTTGAATCATACACATATCCCCTGACTTTGACATAATACCTTGTACGGTTTTTAAGTTTCGTTACATTTTTCACGTCATCAGATGTGTTAATCTTCTTATATGAACGGAAATTTTTCTTTGTTGAATACATTATCTGGCATCCGTCTTCTCCATTTCCCGTTTCCAATGTGATTTTTATGCTTTTTCTTAGTGCTGTTAACTCTCCGATGCTTATTTTAGGAACTGTCACTTTCTCCCAGTGTGCATATAATGTATGGGTTTTTGCCGTATTCATGACTGTAAATTCAGATACCTCATCCCCACCTGTTTTCTTTGTATACCATCCGACAAACAGATATCCGCTTCTCTCCGGCTCCGGCAGTTCACCATACTCTTCGTCATATGTGACTTCCATAGACCTTTCATACACTCTTCCACCGGCTGCATTGAATTTTACCCTGTAGTCATTTGCAACCCATTCTGCATTGATTATCATATTTTCATACACTTCATCAAACTCGTCATCCCAATATAATGTATATCCTGTTTTGTTCAGTTTTGGCTCTGTGGCTGATTTTCCTTCTGACACAAGCTGGGTATCCACTATTTTATCATCATCCATAAATTTGACGATGTATCTTTTGGTTTCTGTCGGCTGTTCGGTTGCAGGTTCTTCCGTTGCCGGCTCTGTCGGCTTCTGTGTCGGTTTCTCTGTTGCCGGCTCTGTCGGCTTCTGTGTCGGTTTCTCTGTTGCCGGCTCTGTCGGCTTCTGCGTTGGTTTCTCCGTTGTTGGTTCCGTCGGCTCCGGAACATTTACTTTTACCGAGCCATCTGCTGCAACATTTCCATTCTTGTCATACGCATATATATGGGTTAAATATTGTCCTCTTTCATTATTATGATCACTTATGTTTACCCTGTATGTATATGTATTACCCGACCTTGTTCCACTTGCTGCCGGTGACGATACCCAGTTACTCTGTATGTCATCCTGATCATTTTTTACAGTCCATGTAGGGAACTGAACCCTGTCCACTCCCATATTATCAGTAACCTCACATGATACTGTATAACCTGTTGATGATACATCACTTACTCTTACATTTTTTATAACCGGTTTTTCATCATCTTTAACCTTTACATCAAATTCTGCTACCATCCTGCCATTTAAATCTCCGCTAAATGTTACAGTTCCTTTGTAATGACCCTCACTTGTGCAAACGATACTGTACCAGTTATTATCATTGTTATATGTACAGGTATCTGTTGTCTGACCATTCGGCAATGTGAATTGTTCCGTTACCGTATAATTTTTTGCGTATCCTATTCTCTCTTTTGTATCCTTATATCGTATCTCATAACACAGATAATATCTGTTCCCCGTATAAAACTCTGACGGTACTGTACCCATTTTATCATCTGATATCCACACACGAGCTTCTATCTCTCTGTCTGTTTCTTTTTTCTTGAGATATTCCATGGCACAATATCCGCTATATCCGTTCCACTCTACATGTGCCCATGTTCCGTCTCCCTTTGTCACTGTCACTTCTGTTCCCTTAGGAATGGTTGTAACTGCGGAATATCCGGTACCATGTCCGCTTCTCATTGTAAGAGGATACTGGCTGGTATTCACTGTATAGGTACCAGCGTAACTTGTGGAGCAGTTGCAGCCGGATGAGGTTGAACCGCTATAATTTGGTCTGACAATATATGCTATAGACATTGTCTGGGTAGCATGCTGTTTTACTTTTCTGCTATACAAGCTGCCCTCTGAACCTGAATTTCCACCATATGTACTAACATTTCCATTTGATGCAGCATACACTATTTCCACATGATCTGCACCATTGTTTCCATAGAAAACAATATCTCCAGCCTTAGCATCGGCTTTACTTACATACTGACCACCGGCATTTATAATATTCTGTCTCAACGTCGGACAATATCCTGCTGCCGGTATAGCAGCCGATTGATTTGCCAATATTGCACAATCACTCACAAAGTCCGCACACCACTGCTCCGAATATCCCAGCTGTGAGCCTGTCCTTCCTAACTGTGCTGCAGCTACCCTTACTATATCAGTAGCTCCATTTCCACTCAATGAATAACTCTTACTAAAATTTCCTGTTCTGTTTTGCGTTGCAAATGCAGTAACAACCGACTGGCTAATCATACATACAATTATTATTGCAGAAACAACGTTTTTTAGAATTTTCTTTGCCCTTGTTTTCATATGCAAAAACCTCCTTTTTTGATGGATATAGTATCCTTGTTAATATGATTTCTAACTCTGCCTATACATTAACATATGATAATATTGTTTTGCCCAATTACGGACAGACTGCAGGTTTATCTGACGGATTGCAATTAATATAAAATATATTATACTTTCAACTTTTCAAGGCTTGACGAACCACTATAATATTTTCCATCTAATTTCCATGAACCAAAATACTCAAGAAGATTTTTATATTTGTACTTGTACATAAAATATGAATATTTATAATTTCTACTATTTTTAAGTTTAATCAGATACCCATTCTTGTATTTTTTACATCCCATAATCTTGGATGTATATACAACCTTGCCTGTTTCTCTGTCATAATATTTAACTGTTGTCTTTGTAAATTTCAAATCTTTACCACCTGAGGAATTTTCTGCCCAACATCCCTTTAATCTGTTATATATGCTCTGATTAAGTTTGTAGTTCTTAGCCTGTACAGGTATTGTCATAATTATAGACACCAGCAATACACATGTAATAATTTGCACTATATCTCCGTATCTTTTTTTCTTCATTTGTCTACCTCCTGTAATACATAATCTTATAATTGCTTCTTTACTTATTTTATCACAATTCCATAAATATATTTTTACTACTCATAACATATTTGATACGTTTCATAACCTATTATTTTTTGCCTAAACTCCACTCTTAAGTCTCACTCGGAAATACATTTTTCAAATCGCGAATTAAATCTCCACAATTTTGATAACGTTCATCCGGATTCACTTTTGAACATTTTGAAATTATGTAATCCAGCTTTCTCGGAAGTAACGGATTTATGCTACAAATATGAGGTGTTTCATATGGTGGTTTACCAGGGTCTACACCTGTCAACATCTGATGCATCACTATCCCCAACGAATATATATCCGTTCTTGGCGTTATTTCACCATAATATTCTTCCGGTGGTGCATATCCACGCGTACCGCCCAAACATGTTGTTACTTGACATCCCGGAATATATACTATAGCTGAGTTAAAATTTACCAGTTTAACATTGTCATTTATATCAATGAATATATTACTCGGATTAATATCACAATTAATAATCGGAGGGGTAAATGAATGTGTGTATTGCAATGCCTCGGCAATTTGTATCGAATATTTCACAGCATCTTTAATAGGCAAAACACCACCCGCTTTCTTTGCCATCATTTTCAAATCAATACCCTCTATCAATTCATCTATAATATAAAAATGTGTATTATCTTCCGCAACTCCGTAGCATTTTCTGATATATGGATGTTCCAGTTTTCTTAACATTTCTATATGGCTAAATAACGTATCTATATTATCTATCCGGTCCTTATTTATAATCTTTACAAAAAATTTTTTATTGTAATAATCAATTGTTGTATATTGCATAATTTTCTCCTATTTCATAATTGCTTCTCTTTGCTTCAAAGAAACTCTTAAATTCTCACGTAAAAATAACACATGCAATTTCAACGTATATAATCGTTTCCATGTACATGTGTTATTTTGTATATAGTTTACTTTTCTAATCAGATAATAAAGCCTTCATATTAAGATATCGAAAACCTGTACTTTCTTGGTGTATAATCATAAGAGTTATCATATACATTTATATAATACCATTGATTTTTCTTTAACTTAATTGAAAATGAATTCATAGTATTATAAGAATATGTATAATCTAATTCTTCTCCATATTTAGAATATACAGATCCATATACATTAACAGCGTCCGACATTCCCTTTAAGCAGAATGTATAGGTACCGCTGGATGTAGGTTTGAATTTAAACCAATCTTCATCACATTTACCATCTATTGAGTTCATATATGACTTATTAATCTTAATTGATTTTGCCTTCCCCTTGGTATTAGCAACATCATCCTTTTGTAATTTGTATGAGAATCTAAAATATCCGCTTGCATCAGAAAATATATTTTCTACGTAAATGTAGTACCATGTGCTTGGTTTTAATCTCTCCTCAAATCCGTTAGTATAATTCTCTCCATTATTCGAGCTTACATATCCCAATTCTTCATCATACTTAGTATACAAATATGTCTCCACCCGGCCATTAACGCTAAGATTTTTTATATTATACGAAAAATATGTTGAATAATTAGGTGTTTTAAACTTATACCATAATCCCTGCTGCCCTTTCAGTTTAACAATATAATCTGTCTTTTTTGATACAGTTTTAGCCGTTTTCTTTGAATGTCCACCCTGTAATCTCTTTGTTGCTGCCTGTGCTGGTGTAGTATCACACTTTACAAATCCTATTACCAATAATACTACACATGCTGCCATTAATAGTTTCTTTAATGATTTCTTCATTTTAAATCATCCTTTCTTTTTATGTATATATTTTATACCACTGCGACTATAGTAAATCCTTAATCGAATTGATACTATCCTTTACATCTTCAGGTAAATACAATGGACACATTTTGTAGATTATAAAAATCTTTACAATCAAAAATATAAGTACCATTATACTCATTAATAATACAAGTTTATCTTTTTTATCATCGGGAGCTATAGCCGTTGCAGTACATACTATGCAAATGAGTCCTACTATACTTACGAGCACAAATGCTGATATTCCATAATTCCACGATATTATAAATATAACTCCTGATATGAATACCGCCTGTATAAGCACAGCACTCCTTACAGATACTAGTACAAGCATTTGTATATAGCTTACTGCTATATTAGACAACCGATAACATACTAACATCAATCCGGCCAGTGCACACGATATACAAACCGTAAGCAATATTGTTACTATAAAAGCTCTTAAATATGGCATTGTTATTTTAACATTATCACTTAGAAAAGAGGCATTTGCCTTATATTCTTTATATATTTCTTCTGCAATTCTATTTTCCACCAGTTTTATAAACACTGCATTCATAATCGCATGCAGAACTATTAATATTATTGCAGTTTTTATATTTGCCTCCTGCATCAGTCTTTTTCCGGTCGTAACAGGTTTTTTCACAATATCTATAATATTTGCCCAAATTCCTTTTGCCATCATAGCTGCCTGTCCTGCATACTGACCTGCCATTTGTCCATACTGTGCTCCAGGCTGCCCCTGATAACCATTCTGATACTGATTCTGGCCTCCCATCTGATTCTGATATCCATTCTGGTACTGATTCTGATAACCGTTCTGGTATTGATTCTGCTGCTGTCCGGATGCCTGTCCACAGTTACATACTTCTCCGTCAGCTAACATCCTTCCACATTTTGTACAAAATTTTGCCATTTTATCGTCTCCTTTACTTTTATTAGTACAAGCTTGGGCATCCCAAATTAGTCTGTACCCACTTGCCATTTTCGTTTACAAATTTCATTTTTATATTAATATCCCCCGATGATTTATCATTTTCCTGTTTATCATCCCAATAATTTGTATATGTATACTCTGCTAAATATCTCAACTGAAATGTCACATTTATTGAGCCATCATCTTCAAGCTGTTCATATATTTCTTTAAATGTAATCCTATATGGAGCAAAATAATCACTATTCAAATTCTCGCATAAATATTCGTAACTATCACTTATATCCTCAAGTTCCTCCTTATCCTGCGTAAACATATTTGCTATAGACGAAAAGCTTTCATATTTTATTGCTGCTGTATATATATTTTTCATGTTATTACATGCAATATTCTCTATAGTTTCTGCTGTATCATCTTTAAGTTTCATATTTTTAAGATCATACTCCTGATATGACTCTGATATATCAACCACTTCTGTCACATCTTCCATACCATCCTGCATGACTTTAATATCATGGCACCCTTTGAAAAGCTTCTGTATCATATATACTGTAGTTTCATCATTTGAATATGAATCATCATATATATATTTGTCATCCAATGTTACCCCATCGAATGTAACTGTGGATCCATTCGGCACATATATCATATAACTATCACATATGTACGAACCGGAATTTATATTCCATCTGTCAAATAAATAAAACACCTTCTTTTTACTTTTATCAACTGTTGTCGAATAATTCCTGTTTTCACCAGAACCACTGACCGAATATTTTATATTTACATTCTTACTAATCTGGCTTGAATCATCTATGGTACTTTTTTGGACCTTATAATTAACTATATTTCCTAAACTCTGTGTTCTGTTTGCCATCTCAAAAAAATGTTTATTGATAAATGTACTCTCGTCAATATCAAGCATTTCATATGCATCACCCCATTCTGCGTTTGCCATATGTTCAAAGAACTCTTTGGCACGATGCTCCGGTCCAAAATAATCAGTACTGAATCCATACAATACATAAGCCATGCAAACAAGTGTCAATATTTCTGCCACAATTGCTATTGTCAGCTTAGATACCGGTTTACGGGACTGCTTTGGAACAACAGGTGCATTAATAACCGGTATCCCGGTGTTCTGTGTGTCATAAACCGGTACATTATCTACTATCATGTTTTCATTGACCGGCGGCTGCATCATATTTTGTAATGTAGCACCACAATTTTCGCAAAATGCTGCATTATCTTCATTTTTAGATCCACATTTTTCACAAAACATCATTATCCCTCCTTGTGCTCTGATATAAAATCAACATTTTTTCTCTCAATATCCGACATATTATTATATATATCATCCATATTATCATTATGATCCTTTATATCCTTATACCATTTTTTGCTATCAAAATATGCCTGAATGTCCTTATTATTAAACTTATATCCATGACGGGCATACATCTCATTTATAACCATCTGGATTATATCCTTGCCGGCAGGAAGATTATCATATTTTGTGTTTTTTAGCTTATCTATATCTTCTTCCGTCACAAGCCTTTCATTACTATAACTGCATAGATAGTCTGTATCTGTTGCATCAGTTTTGTCATTTGTTGCAGTGTCTGTATTATCACCTGCACCATTTTCAATGACTGATGTCTCATCTACAGCAAATGAGTCCACCTTTTTTGACTCCCCACTATAATAAGCATCAGGTCTGGTATAACTTACCTCATTCATTACCTTTCCAGCCTTATCAATATTGCTTTTCATTTTTTCCTCTGAAAGTCCTCCGTTTCCCGACCATACTTTAAATAGCACTATAAGCACCAGCATTATTGCTATAACTACAGCCAGGATGATAACCGCTACCACCTTTAGTGGCGATCCTTTTTTCATCTTAATATCCTCTTTTCTCATTTTTATTTACAATTTTTAAAATTGTCCCACTAATTTATTCTCAGCATTTACATATGTATTGGTTACATTATTTAATGACTTACTAAGCTTTACGCAGTCATTTGCTTTCTTTCTTGCACTACTCTCTATCCTCTTGAGTGGCACTATACTGTATCTCCTAAGTGAATAATCCATGCTCTGATAAACTGCTGAAATATCATCACATATTTCTCTGATACTTTTTGCATACATACCTATATTTTCAGCTTCACTCATTAACACTTCTATATTCACATTAAAATCTGCCTGAATATATCCTCCGTTTTCATTAATGCCAAGTCTTTCTTTTATACTGTCAACGAAGGTTTTCGCCTTATCAAGCAGACTTTGTGCTGACTGCGACAGTCCTGTAATTAATGCATTTACTGCCTCACTAAAACCGGATACGGAATCCTTAAGTGTATTTGAAAGAACACCATATACTTTCTTCATCTTATCAATTTTGCCATCAACAAATTCTCTTATATCCTCCACCTTATCTTTCAGTTTATTCTCTGCAGCATTCATTAACAGCAACGAAAGTGTATATCCAAAACTCTTTTTTTCATCCTCCGACAAATTTTTGAATGTTTCAAAGCCTCCAACTATCGTGCTGCATAATGCCACCTTGTTATCAAGTCTGTCAAGAACTGCTTCCGGAATTATTCCATATTTATTTATAGTATCCAGATATTTGCGTGCATCTTCTTCCGAAACATAATATGAAATGTCTTCCTTTCTGCCTGCTATAAGCGACATTACTCCCATTTTTTCCAGTACTTGTGCAAACATATATCTCTGCGGCTGTGACATTCCATCTACAGTTTCATCCAGTGTTTTATTTATAAAATCTGATAAATATGTTGCTCCGCCCTCATTAACATCAAACCCATTGTTATCTGTTTTAAATGCAAACGGATCATGTTCTCCAAAAATCCCCATGCCCTCATAGTTTCCTCTAACTTCTGCATCTACATATGTATTCTCTCCGGGATTATCATTTAAAAATTTTCCAACTACTGAATTTTTAGGATAATAGTTGAACGTCTTATCTGCCAGTTCTGAATATCCATCGCTGTACATGAGTTTCATATCATTATTGATACCCGGACCGTCATAATTATTTATCTGTACTACCCTGTCACGAACATCTGCATCTGCCATAATATATGCTGATATACAGTCATTTCCTCCCTTAGAATGTCCGGTAAGATATATGTTCTGTGCAGAACTGTTTTCCAGATACTCTTTAGAACAATTCTGTGCATTAGTTCCATCAACATCATATAACAGTTCTATATCCTCTCCCCACCCCTTAGTAGTACCATCTGTACCTCTCATGGCAATCACTGACGAACCATTATCAATATCTACTGTGAAGGCTGCCCATTGGGATTTGTCAGTATCAGCTACTGCAAAATCATGCATCTTGCAATTCATATATCTCGGACTGTTTATCAATGCCTCGTATAATTCCTTCTGATCATCTGACAGATTTGTATTCAGCATGGCACTTGCATAATCCTTAACAGTCGTTTCTCTTGAATATTCATATATGTTACTGTTATAGGATGCACTTCCATTATCAGCATCATATACATCTTCAAATCTGCCATATGACATCTGTGCAAATATAAGACCATCTATCTCGTTATAATTTGCTTCCGTCAACAGATTGTTATTGTTTTGAACATACGAAACTAAATCTGATGTTTTCTCCTCTGCCATATTACTCACCAATCCCTCCTGCTGTTTTCAAGCTTATACTTAATATCACTTACATTTCCTAACTCTTTACCGGCTATACTTGCAAAACCGATATTTCCACTTTTTGAACCATAACTGTAATCACATGATGCAACACATTTAAATCCCCGGTTTTCAAGTTCATAGAAAAAATCTGATATATACCCTGCCACTTCTTCGATATCATTTCCATTTACATCAAATACAATATTTGCATATGAGCCACTGTTTTTTATATAGTCATCAGGGCTGTCTTCATCTGTCCAGTCTTTGTCTGATACTTCATACACATATTCACTGCTTTGTATTGAAATATGTGGGTTATCTGCATATATGCCGTTTAACAGCTCATCTATCTTATCCTTATATATAATCTCTGGATAATTATCATACAGAGTCTCCTTATCATTAGATATCACTACATCAAATACATCATCACTGTCCTTTATCTGCGCCTTACCTTTATATGTGATTTTATCCATCCACGTATTTCTGTCATTTTCTGTTACTTCGTTCACTTCAACAGCCAAACCATATTTTTTCATTATAAGTTTTGATATTACATCCCTGTAATCACCTGTGGGCTTTTCCGATTTTATTTTTCCACACCCACACACAAATACAGTCATCACAATGCCACCTGCAATCAGTAGTTTCAAGTATCTCCTGTCTCCCATTTCAGTACCTCAATCTCTCCAAGTCTGCTATTATTTCCTCCCATCTGTCCGGGATTGCTATAAGGTAAATCTGAAATCTTCATCTGACAACCTTATATTGGCATCATTAAATAATTCAACTTCCTTATTCGGTTCTATCATTATTCCATTTATATATACATGATTTGTGGAATGATTATCTATTATGAAGAATCTATTATTTCTGCAGACAATTTTTGCATGCATTCTGCTTATGGCTGTGTTATCAAATATGCAATAATTTACTTTCATCGGGTCCTTTCCTATCCAGAATTCGCTTTTATTTATTACAACTCTTTCCTCATTTTTCTTTCTTACAAGAACCGCCGTAGCCTGCATAAGCTGCGACTGACTAAGGACCGTTGTCTCTCCTGCTGCACTGAGTACACTTGTTTCTCCAAATTCTTCATGTTCATATGGTGTTGAATTTACATTTGGTCCAAGCACAACAGGAGGTTTCGGTGGTTCCGGTTCTTCATTTATATATTCCACCGGTATTTCAAGTTCCTGATTTATAATCTCAATAATTTCTTTTGAAGATACTTTTCCCCTGTTTAACACACGTTTAAGTTCATCAAGATATCTCTTGTTTTCATTATGTTTCCAATTAGCATTAGAGATAATGTCCATAACCAGCGATGTAAGATTATTTCCGGCATCCATAAGCTCCGGTGCTGCAATGAATTTTAAAACTTCTTCCTTTCTGTCATAATATATGTAATCCTTATTCAATAACAAATCCGGCTCACACAAAAATTCTTCTCTTAATTCTTCCATCACATATATAAGTTTCTTTATAAGTGCGAAAACATCATCTCTGCCCGGATAAGTAGGAATACTATCCATAATCGGTACCAGATCAGTTATATTATATAAGGCTGATACATTTCCCTTTTCCTCAACAAATGTCTCCACAAGATGATGATTGCCTTTTTTTATTGCATGGTTTAATGACAGATTATTTTTTTCTCTTTTGTCAACTTCATACACCAAAAATTTATTTTCGTTATTTTCCATAATTGATATTTTTCTATTCATGATACAATGCCTCCGATTCGTATTTAATTAGTAATGATTATCTGATTAATGTTTCAAAAAAGTTCATACCGCATATCTGCTGCACAATCTCTACCGGATTTTCACTCTTGTGATATCCGATTCCGCCTATAACCATATCATCTATACTTTTATCCACTCTTGGCATCTTTTTGTATTTGTTATATATAACTTTTATCTTGTCAGTTATTCCGCTTCTCTTTATTCCTTCTAACATGTTAACCAACTTGAACTTTCCAAACGGTCCGTCATTTATGACACAGCAGATATTGTCTGATACATTAAGAAGAACCTCGCTTACAGCCGAATTATCCATATATATGTCAAAAACAATATCATCGTACTGACCTATCTCATCAAATTCCTGAATAAGTCTGACCATATCTATGTTACTAATATTTTGGGATTTTCCATATTCGTTAAAACTTCCTATTACATATAAATTATCTACTTTGGTTATATTGTTTACTATCTCCTTACCAAGTCCCGAAATACTCTTCATAAGTACGTCGGATATAGATACTATTTCACATTTGCCGTCAAAATACCCTCCACCTGCAAATGCTTTCATATTCACATACAGTACCTTTCTTCCAAGTCCGGCAAAGTATCTGGCTGCTCCGGCTGCTACTGTGGATGAACCCATTCCACCACCAAGACTTACAAATGTATTTACCTTCGCATATATTTCATCTTTTAATTCTTTCTTTATCTCTACTCTTACATTTTCTTCGGCTGCCCTGTGTGCCTCTTCCTGTACTGCTGCTTCCTTTTCTCTTTCTCTGGAAACAGCCTCCGCCCTTACTTTTTGTGCATGTGTGTAGGCATCATTAACTGCTATATACATCTCCGATGTATTCATATATTTATAAAATTCCAATGTATTATTTGCATCACACACATCATCTTCCCGGCTGTACATTACCGTAATATCAGGTTTAGCAATATTATTCATATATCCCGGCAGTATACACATATCAAAATCTGCACTCTTTACCGCATCATTTATCTGTTCCTTATCTAATGGAACAAAAAATAAATCATTTAAATATTTTGCATTCATTATTTCACATACCCGGTTTAAATAATACCTGTCATCATCATAAATTCCTATTCTCATATCTTTCTCCATTTCCGTAGTTTAATACAAATGATACATTTTAATTTTTATCTGATATAAAACTTATATTTACTGTTTCCCAACTTTATACTTTCTCCACTGTTGACCTGTCTCATGTCAGTCAGCATTTCGCCCCCTACATATGTATGATTTTTTGAATCCATATCTCTTATATATACTCTGTCACCGCTAAGCATAAGTTCTGCATGTCTCTTAGATATTGAAGAACTGTCATTTACTTCAAAATATTCGTCACTTCTGTATCCGTACACATTTTGCCTGCCTATTATCAAGCGCTTCTTTATCTCTTTAGTAAACTCCCTGTCAGTCTCTATATTAATCAGAGAAACAACGTATTTGTTTCTCTGCCTGTTTGTTCCTATTACAAGAGTACCTGAGTCATCTTCTCCGTAACCCTTAAGTCCACGGGTCATACCAATCTCCCCCGTATCAATATTTATTCCTCCATTTACCTGATTTCCCTGTATCTGTTTTACTTGATTCAGCTTCTTATTTGTCTTAATCATGAACAACAATATAAAAACAAGTAAAATCAGAATTGCTATACTTACCGAAAGAATTATTATATAAATCTTCATCCTACTCATACGTCCTTTTCATTGCTATATCCTGTATCTTCTTTTCAGCATCATATGTCCGCTTTGCCACAACCTTTATTTTTGCTGCCACACTATTCAATTTCGTAGCCAGTTCATCGATGTCTTCTACAATTACATTTCCTTTTCTGCAAAACTCCGCACCATTGTCCCCTTCCCAGTTCCTATATATATTACTTATCGAATCACTCATATTCTGTTTGGCAATCTGACTTAATTTGTTCGAGATTCTTTCTAATTCTTCTGCCTGCCCAATAGCCTTTGATAAATCTATATCTATTTTTCCCATAACACTTACCCGTCCTTTCCAAATCTAAACTGCAGGCTAGAAAATTACATTGTCATTTAAATCTTCTGTCACATTCCTTATATTTTCATTTTCTGCCTCTTCATAAACACCTGCCATTGTATTCAAATCCCTTACATGCTCTTCCAATCTTCTGATTATCTCATCTGTAGAATCTTTAAATTCATTATATTTTGCTCTGTATGTATTATTTGCCTCCCCTTTCCAGTATGTCTCTGTCATTCTTACACTGTCTTCCAATTCTGAAATCTTACTTTTTATATTATTAATCTTTATTTTAACCTGTGCTGCTTTCGATGACAGTTGTTCAGATGTTACCTTTATCTGTGCAGACGAAACCCATGAACTACTCATAACAATCCTCCATTCTTCAGCCTTTTATACCCTAATTGAATTTATAATTTCATTCACCCTGCTCTCACATTTGTTATACTCATCTGTTGCATATACCATTTTGTCAACATATCCCACCAGCTCATTACAAATCTGCATAAATTCCTGCCGGTCTGTTTCAAACTGACTGTTAAAAATACTTTTTGCCGGTCCTTCCCACATAGTATCAAGCTCATGAATGTCCTGATAAATACCTGCCATATCTTTTTTCATATTCTCAATGTCTGCTTTCATGTCAGAAGTTGTTCTTTTCAACAAACCGGTATCTATCTGTATGTATTTTATCTGCATATATCCATCCTCTTTCTTATTCTATGTACACACCTGATAATAAATCCGTAAGAAAACTGTTATCCAATACATCTACCTGTATATTGCTTCCAAATCTTCTCAATGGTCCAAATCCCTCAACAAGCTGTTGTTCTGTCATCTCATAGCTTTCTATAATGATTTCAAAAGCTTTAATATATTCTTTCAATACTACCAAAGTGTTTTCCAGCAATTCTATCTCACTACTTATGTCAAATCTGACATCATCTATGCTGACTATCCGATTAATCTCTCTGTTTACATCATGCAATTCTTCTGCCAATGCACTTATTTTTCTATACTCAGCATTCAGCTCAGATTTGATTGCCTTTAATTTATAAACATATACTCTCAGCATCTTTTACCTCTCTACGGTCATTAATATAAAAACACCTGTGCTGCTGTCAGATACATCCGGACAGCAGCATATGTAAGGTTCTGTATAATCTGTTATACGATAACGTCTGAAACTAATCCCGAAATATCTTCTATATTACTCTCCTCAGCTCTGCTATAGATTTCAGCCATATCCTGTAAATCCTGCACATGCTCATTAATCATTCTGATCATTTTCTGGATATCATCATCAAGTCCCTTGAATTTCTGAATATAGGCATTTGAAGCCTCACCTTCCCATGAGCTGCCGAGTCCTGTAACTATAGTCATCATCTGCCCTGTTAATTCCTGAATTTTTCCTCCCTGTGTCTGAAACTCTGTTGCTGTTCCAACTAACTCTTCCGGTGTTACTAATATCTGTCCCTGCATATCCTTAATCTCCTTTCAATCCTAGTATGAGCGTGTTTTTGCTATCTCTGCATTGCTTGCTTCTGCCTGCATATATCTTTTTACTATACCCTCAAGCACCTGCGCATACTTCTCAATAGTGTTATAAAACTCTGCCATCTGCTGCTTATCACTGTTAAATGCTGTGTGAAATGAATCATTTGCCTCACCATCCCACATTCCATTCAGTTTTTCTTCAAGGCTTTCTAACTGAGTTAATGCTGTTTTGAACTGTGCATTGGCTTCCCTTAACTGCTCCACCCCTGCTGATACCTGACTTGCTGATACATTAAATTTTGACATAAATTCTTCCTCCTTTTGTTTTTAGGTAGTGTCTTTTTCTTTAACCTTGTTTAAATATTTATCTTAAGGAGCAGACTATAACGTCATCTTCTCCTTAATCATCAGTTAACAAACAAATGTATTCTCTTATCGAAATACATTTTATTCAATATAATAAAAATTATATATAATACAATTCCTACAATCCCTTCTGAAACATCTGAACTATATGACATGTATTCTCCTAATTCCTCGACACTGACAAATGAAGAAATTGTAGACTGATATACTGCAATATAATATATAATTTCCAGGACTGCTATTGACGTTAAAAATCTAATATAATGTTTCGGTGCTTTATTGGCGTAAAGTGCCATTTCCTTTCTTATGATGAATCCCCAGATACCTAAAATTATTAATACAAATCCATATATAATATCAACAGTTTTCAAGTCATTAAATAAATAATAAACTAATTCTGTGTTTTCTTCATATGCTTGACCATTTACATATACGATTCCCATTATTACCATGCATACAGTAACCAAATATAGCATTACATATCTGACAAACTTATACCAATTCATTGACAACTGTACGACAATATTACGCGGATACAACTGCTGACCTCCTGCCTGCTGTCCCATCGGCTGGCCGTATGGCTGTTGGTTCTGCCGGCCCATCGGCTGGCCATTATCCGGCTGGTTTCCCTGCCTGCACTGACATATCTCTCCTTCTTTTAACACTCTCCCACAATATGTACAAAATATTGCCATAATCTTATTTCCTCCTTACGTCTATCAGCTTATCACGTTCTGTACGACTATTTACCCATAACTGATGAATTACATTTTTTTCTGACAAATGACATCAACACGATATTTCACACTAACATCATCCTTGAGCCATTTTTTATCCCGTAACTGTGAAGACTGCGGGATTTATCATATATAATTCTGCTATCCCTGTCGCACAGTACAAACTGCTCTAAATTGTCTGCCGGTACTCTCTGTTCATACCTGCACACCATCTCTGCAATCTCATCTATAATCACATTTACGGTTGCATACTCATCCAGTTTGAAATCATATTCCGTATCAAACACCGGCACAAACACCTCAACCATCACCATAGTCTCGCCTCCCATACTCTGATATGAATGTTATCAGTTCCTTCTTGTTATATGCTGAAATTCTTCTGATTCCGGAAGTATAATCAGCCACATAGCAATGATTGCACTCCGGCAGATCACTGCTGTTAAATCCATACAGACACCGTTTTTCTCCACTTTTCCCATCTACAACCCCGCACATAAACCTTACTCTGTAATCCATCACCCCCGCCTTAGATAATTCAATAAGTTCATTTTCCCTGTCAATATATGTTTTCGTATCTGCACTTTCATCCGGCATCTCCATATCATCCGGCAAAATCTCCTCAAGAAATATATTCTTGAATTCTTCCACACTCATCTGTGTAACAGATATTCTGTCTCTGATATTTGAAAACGAAACTATATCAGCCGTCACCGGATTCAGATAACACAGATAATCCGAGCCGCTGCCGGCATATAAATGAACTATATGCTCTGCATCTGCCATATTTCTAAGGCACTCTTTCACCTTTGAATCAATAATAAATTTATTATCCCCGACAGTTATAAAACCGTCAGAAATCATCCTGTTAATCTCAACATATACCTTTGCCCTGTCCACATTTTCTTTATCATATCTTCTTTCAATTCCATATATTTCATTACATTCCATGCTATTTAGCAGAATATCCAATTGAAGCTGTGAAATCATATATGAATCAAAAATCCCTTCTCTCATCTTACTGTTCCGCCCTTCTGCTATTATCTGAATATAACTCTCTAAGCTCCTGTTTATAACTTCGCGATATAGGGATAAAAATATCATTTTGCATCTCTATTTCGTTTTTACTCAAAATAACTTTTACCACTTTTTTTCGATTGATGATAAAACTTCTGTGACACCTGACAAAATAATCGGGCAGCACCTCCATAAGACCTGCAATCGTGTCATAACATGTCACTTCACTTGACGCACATCCTATAACAATCTTTTTGTCTCTGGCTTCGATATAGTATATCTGACTGTATGGTATCAATCTTCTGCCTTCACGCGACTCGAGGACGTACATGTCCTCCTTATCTTCATCTGAATCGAATTCTCCAAGATATTTTTTAAATGCACTGTCAAACACATCATGTAACTGTTTTTCACTATACTTTCTTATCAGCAGCGAACCGGCCATAATCTCGGGACGCATGTATTCCATAGGTGAAATATCTATTGTTGCCACCAGAATTATGTATGCATGCCGGTTTATCTTTCTTATCCCCTTAGCCAGATTTATACTCCCATCCGGAGTTATATCTACACACACAATGTCTATATTCTGCTCCTCAGACATGTAAGAGTTAAATTCGCTATAGTCAGAGAAAAAATTGTACTGCCACTTTTCCTCTGACAAATGAGCTGCCAGATAATGGGAATATTTATCCATATCAGCAAGCTCCTGCCTATCTTTATTAAATATAACCAGTGATATCATCCTTACTCTCCTTTGATGTACATAGGGATAACTATTTTTGATGCTTCATCCATATCCTCGCCTGTTACCGCCCAGCCGAATCCTTTCTTTAAAGGCTTGCCGGCTTCCGTATAAGGAATATTTCTAAAATCAAAAATCCTCTGTGATGCTGTATTTCCACCAAGATGTACACCATTTTTATACCCCGTAAACAACTTATACGTTTTATATACAGAAACTGCTGCACTTTCTTCCATATCAAGAGATGCAATGAAATAAATATTATGAAGTTCACCTTTCTCAATAATATTTTCCATGAACCCGCTCATTTTACCCACACCAGTTTCCGGTTTATATATTGCTTTTATAAACTCCGACAGGTTCGGAATAAATATAAATATCGGTGTATTATCCTGCATTTTGCTATATAGTTCTTCACGTTGAAGTTCATTTTCCATATATTGGTGTTTAAGCTTATTTCTCTTTGCAAAAACAGGTGTAAGTTCCTTGAAATATTCAAATATTTCACTATCTGACGTAAGATACCTGATATTATTTTCCTTCGCTATATTTGCAAAATCACTCTGTCCCTTTTCTATAATCACCATATCTCCATTCTTGTGACAGGTTTCGAGAATTATATCTTTCATAAGAACCGTCTTTCCTGTTCCTCTCTTACCGGCCACAAGATAACAATAAGTTTTCATGAGATTAATGCCAAACACAGAGGCATCTTTTTGCATATATGCAAACGGAATAATGTCTTTACCGCTATTTTCCTCAATTACATCAACATTCTTTTCGAACTCACCCATTGTCGGTTTTTCAGGAATCACCGGAATCCTTCTGGCATATTTTCCATTCCATGCCTTACACATATCATCAGCCAGTTTCTCTATAATCTGACCACGCTTATAGTCATCTTCCGCCTCCAGTGAAAGTGCCGTCTGAAATTCAAGAATACTTCCCTTTATATTTACAAGACCCCTTCCCTTTATATCTGCCTCAGGAAGTACATTTATATGACTGCTTCTCAAAACATCCATATATTTAAACTTATCTCCCATCTCAAGACTCACGATATTTTTAATATTATCGCCTATTCTGTTCGGTATTTCTGACATTCCAAATCCTGCTGAAGACAATACAAGGAAAATACCATATGCCACACCTTCTCTGGCAAATTTCAACACCGTATCCGCATACTCATTTTCTGTCTTCTCCGAAAATCCTGAATAATTGTCTATTACAAGAAAGATTGCAGGATATCTGACTCCATATGCCTTTACATACTGCGCGTAATTTCCTCCTCCAAACACTTTCTTCCTGTCATTCAGAATCTTTTCAAGCATTACAAATAACTTTCCTATATTATCAATATCATTTTCACCCAGTACTCCTCCAACCTGAGGCATATTATCAAACACTTTTAACATGCCGCTGCTGAAATCAAGGCAATACATATTTATATAATTTGGCGTATATTTCATAACCATGCCATATATAAGTGTCTGCATAAATGTACTTTTTCCGCTTACTATGGTTCCGCATACAGCCATATGTCCGCTTTCCGTAAAATCTATGTATACAGGTGCCTGTGTCTGATTCTCAGGATCATCATACATACCTACCGGAACACTGAGTTCAAACTCCCTGCCTGCATCTGCCCACCTGCTGCCGTCAAAGTACTCCTTAGAATCCACTATAATCTTTTCAAAGTATAGTGCTTTAGGTAATACAGGCAGCCATAACTGAAGATTGTGTGTATATCCGTTTTCCTTTGCCACTCTTTCAAGATACTCCACTATAGCATCTAACTGTGTGACTTCCGGCATATCAGGAAGTTTTACATTAAAATGCTCTGACATGTTCATCATGTACTCTGCTATCTTGTCCGGTTCAAGGTCTTCTCCCGGCCATATTTTCAACATGTCTTTCATTCTTGAAACTGACGCAAAACTGTTATCATACTTTATTCCCTGACTGTTCATCTGGTGTATTACATCTTCTGCCCATACATTAAGCGTATTATCATCCAGATTCTCAAGAGTAAATATCTTATTTTTGATTCTCGAAGACATTGCCATAGATACTATTGAGGAATAAAATTCTTTCTTCTCTGCTTCTTTCCTCTTTATTCTGGCATAGCTTCCAACAAGGGCTGTCTTTCCGCTCAAAGTAATCATTGTCGCTATATCTGACAAAGAGTTTGTATCGCTCTCATCATACAACGCACCACTCCAGCCAGACTGGAACAGTTCATATATTTCATCATTACCCACCTGCATATAGCATCTTCCTGCCTGTGTTATATATGCCGCATCCGGTTTATGCAGCATATCATTACTGTCATTTCTGTCCTGAACCCGCAGACACAGTCTGAACTTTGAATTGCTCCATATATTGTCATCAACTGTTCCACTAGGCTTTTGTGTGGCAAGTATCAGATGTACTCCAAGACTTCGTCCAACCTGTGCCACACTAATAAGCTCCCGCATGAACTCCGGTTCTTCTCTTTTAAGCTCCGCAAATTCATCTATTATAATGAAAAGGTGCGGTATCGGATATTTAGTCTCGTTGTTCTTATATAATCTTGTATACAGATTTATATTATTTACTCCATATTCACTGAATATCCTCTGTCTTCTCATATTCTCACTCTTTATGGATATCATGGCCCTGCGGACCTGATTTCCCGACAGATTTGATATCTGTCCGACCATATGGGGAAGGTTCGAGAAAAGATTTGCCATTCCGCCACCTTTAAAGTCTATTATGAAAAATCCCACATCATCAGGACTGAAGTTTATGGCGAGGGATAAAATATATGTCTGGAGTGTTTCACTCTTTCCTGAACCGGTAGTACCCGCAATCAATCCGTGAGGACCGTGGTATTTCTCGTGTACATCAAGGAAGCAGTCGTTTCCTCCCGCCTTTTTTCCTATAAGTGCTTTCATGGTATTAAATGTTCTGTTCTTTTTCCATCTGTCAAGAACATTCAATTCATCGAGTCTCCTTACGCCATACATTTCAAGAAATTCCAGAGAATTAGGTATATCCGTATTGGTCTCCATTTCATTTACCCTTATATTGCTAAGGCGTCCCGCCATACTGTTTAATGCATACGAATCCACGCTGTCATACTGTATAACACTTCGTTCTCCCGTAGTACTCATAGTATTGTATACACATGTCATATTATTATCATTCTGGATAATGTTTTCACACCTGTTTGGAAGTTCTGAATAGTTTTCAACCATAATAAAAGTTGTCAGTCCATAACTGTTGTCTTCATCATATATGTATTTTTTTAGCAGCTCTCCCTCGAGATATTCCGGTGCAGCCAGAAATATTACATAATATGGCTTCTTTATTTTTACTTTGCGTGCCTCAGCATCCTCACTCCTATGGCGCATTATATTGCTGAGTTCAAAAAACACATCTTTTGCTTCCATCTCATTTGATGCAACATATCTGTTCTTTTTATCCTCGGACCATACATGCGGAAGCCATTTTGCGAATCTCCAGTTTTCTTTATCACCATACTTTTTTTCATCATAGATAAAAACCATCTTGATATCCGTATAACATACATTTGCAGCAATCTGAACGGCAAGGTTGTGCATTATGCTTACAGCACCTTTCATGTTATGTCCGCCTACTATACCCCACAGTTTATGTTCATTAATATTAATTCCCACCGGAACATTCTTTAATGTGTGATACTCCTCCAGCAGTCGCTCCGGTTGTTTTTTTAACGAATCCTGAATCATCGTAAATTTTTCTTTAGGTGCAGCAATATTTACCTGAAAAGGTATATCTCCGAGTCCCAGCCTGAAAAAGAAAAAATCATCATGCGTCATATTTCTGTTCCACAGATTGGAATTACCCATGCCATATTGAACACAATCCCCGGCTGAAGGATACATACTGTGCAATGCCGCAGCATTATCGTTGTATTGAAGCTTTAATTTTTCTGCAATCTCTATAAGATAATTTCCATAAGAATCAAATCTGAGCGTTTCATCCTCTTTTTCCTGCTGCTTCGAATATCTGAGATTGGCAAGTGCCCATATAACTCCTATAATTGCCGAACCCACCGAAGTGATAATTCCGGTATACATATACGCGCCCATACTTCTTCCTGCCGTTTTCGATGCATATATAGATAAGAGACAGCCCAGCATCATTGGTATTGCCATGGTAAATGACGGTCCTATCGTCAGCAATATCGGTTTTTTATGTGTCACCTTAGGACTTGGAGGAGCTTCTATCTCTATCGTTCCCTGATGTATATCAGGTATGATTCTCGGAGAACGGTTATAAAACTTCTCCGTATCCTTTCTTTCTTCCACCATTGTATCTTCAGGCATCTGAAAAACATGTTTATGCAGCACATTTCCATTTACATGCACATCGCCGTAACTTGAACTTATACCCAGCATTTCGCCCAGAAATATAATATGCAGTCCAAATATATTAATGATATCTCCAAAATGCAGCTTTGTTCTTCTGCTTATCCTCGCATAATTTATAAATATTCCGTTACTGCTGTAATCATCTACATAGAAATCTCCGCCATCGCGAAGTATCGCTCCATGGTTTTTGGATACAAGATCCCTGAATGTATAACACACGTCATTTCCGGATTCCTTGCCGAAAGTTATGCGGTTGACTGATTTTATGTCGTATTTTTCAAATGCCATAAACGATTCATTTTCTTCCGCTATTATTCCCTGAAATTTTTCGTTTTTATCCGTTTCGAAAAATATGATTTCTCCGTCTTTCAGCTCACAACTGTCTTTTGATGCATCCCCGATAAACATTTTGTATTGACCGGTTTCATAAATAGTCCATCTTCCGTCCACCAGTTCCAATGTAAGGGTGATACTGTCACTTATATGAAATTGTCTCTTATCAAGAACTATTGAATAATCCTGATTATTTGTTTTAGGAAGAACATATTCTCTGAATGTGTCCTTCTGATAAATCATTAGTATCATGTTTCCTCCAAATTTATCCGTATCTTTTCATCGCCTGAAAATAAAATATAGTCACCTTAAACGCAACGTCATCTATATAAAACCTGTCACCATTTTCCAGTTCAATCTGTTTTCCCTCTGTCAGCCAGTATTTTTTTCTTCCCTTCTTTATACATGTTCCATTCGACGAATACTCATCCTGAAGATAAACTCTTCCTTCATATACATATATTGAACAATGTTTCATCGATATGGTAGGCTTTGGAAGCCATATAGTATTGTCCGATTTGCTTCTCCCTATGGTTATCCGCTTTTCCGGATCAAATACATACTTTTGGGACGGTTTAGGTCTGTATAAATTTATGTATAACATTGGCACAACAACGGGACTATACGATTCTGACGGATTGTTTTCGAGAATATCCTCAAGATACTCTTCCTTAACCATTCTGTCCGCCGCATCATAATATTTCTTTTTCTCCAGCTGCCTTCTCTTGTATAAGACTACCGATGCTATAAATAAGGCTATTATTGTAATGCTTATAAATACATACTTCATATCATCTCCACCTGACTATAAGTCATTCTCCGATAAAATCGGATCAACAATCTGTCCGTCCTTTATGCTGAATACAATCCATGTATAGGAATCTATATTCTCCGGTACCGTATATGTCTTTGGAGATGACTGACCCGGCATATAGACTTTTACTGTTGCACCTGATGTGCCAAGCTCTCCGGTATTGCCATAATCATGTACTACATAGGTATATTCACCTGCTCCGTTATCCTTGACTGTTATAGTCTCCGGTCCGTATGAATCCATTTCATCTACATCAAGTTCTGCCACATCCGTTATTTTATTGTGGAACGAAACATGTATGTCATTTCCACTTACATCATGACCTATAAGATGAGAATCCAGATCATATGGGTATTCGCCCCATTCAAGCACTATCCTTATCTCTCCTTCTGCCAGCTCCTGTGACATTACAAACTGTGCCACATCCGGCTGTCCCCATTTATCCACAGTAAAGTCAACATACTCACTGATAAAGTGGTCTCTGTTAAGTTCTGCCGTATATTCGCCCTGTTCAAGTTCCACATTGAACTTACCGTCACTTCCGGTTACGGCACTCGCTATATAATCTCCCGATTCATTTCCACGGGCTCTTACAAATACTTCAGCTTCTCCCAATCCTTCGCCTGTAGTAGATGATAATATACATGCCTCTACATTAAATACTTCATCCTGATTCTCATTGGCATCTTTTGGTTCTATCTCGTTCCATGCATCTGATTTAAAGCTTCCATCCTTGTCCGTCTCTATAGTCACAGTACAGTTATCCGCTTTAAATCTGAGAATATATTTAGAACTTCCTGTATCTTTTTTAAATTCCGCATCCTCAAGTTCCATCCTCTCTATCATACTTTTGGTTATCACATCAGTATCTATTCCCACAAACAGTTCTTTCAGATTTTTGCATGTAACCTTCCACGGCATCTTATTTGACTTTGGCTGTCCCGTTGAACTGTCTATTATCGTACTGTTATCATCAGTGTTATAATAAGAAAATACAAAATTTTTCAAACTCTTATGTCTGACTTCACACACATCTGATTTATCTTTGTAATCAGCCTGACCATATTTTTCTATATACTGTTCAAGAGTATATGATGATATTCTCTTTAATATTGTTGTATTAATCTCCGGTGTATCAGACTTATCCGACTTTTCCTTTGTCTCATTTTCCTTAAGCTTTTCGGATGTACTGTCAAAATATTTGTTATACATATCAGAGAGTTTGCTACTCTTTGTAATATCCATTCCTTTTAACAATATGTCTTTTGCGTCATCCATTCTGTTCTTGTATACATATATCTGTGCAAGCGTGTAATATGCATCTTCATCCTCTTCATCTAACTCGATGGCATCCATATATGCCACTATTGCATCATCCCAGTTTTCTTCCTGCACATACTTCTGTGCCGTCTCTATCTTCCTTATATATTTTTCCTTAGCTGATGCACCGTTTCCCGATGTGAGAATTACAAGGATTGCTGCTGCTCCCACTATGAGAACAATGACACATGCCAATATCAATATCAGTTTCTTTCTGCTTTTCATAACCTAATGCCTCCTGTAAATTATTCCTTATCCTATTTTCTTTTTTAACCTGTGCAGAACACACAAAACAATCACAAACAGCACACTTGAAAGTGCCATGATTACAACTCCGAGTGCTATCATATCCTGTCCCGTCATATCTGCCTCCTTATCTGTACTTTTTTTGCAGTTCATACATATTCTGTATGTTGTCGCTTCCTTTTGATTCCTTATCTCCCTCGGCAGCAGACTCATACATACTTACTGCTTTTCTGATATTCTGGTCTGCCTTCTTCACATTACCATCCTTGTCATATGCAAATGCAAGATGCATGTATATCCGGTAATCATCATTTGACTCTTTGAGGCCGTTAAGAACCTTTATACTATCCGAATACTTTCCAACCGCCCTGTAGCATATTGCCAGATTCAGCGAATCGTTAAATGAATGATATTTCTTCTGTACTATGGTTTTGTAACATTCAAGTGCTTCCTTCATATACTTATCATCACTGCCACCTGCCGCATCCTCATTAACTATACGCATATATGCATTTCCCAACTTGCGGATAACACTTACCGTGTCGCTAATGTTCCTTGCATCCTCCAGATAACTTATCTCCCTCTCATAATCACCGGATTTATCTGCTGCCTCACTTCCGGTAACCAGAAGATGAACTTTAGCCTGTTCCGAGATATTTCCCTTTAGCAGTACATCTATCTGCTTAAAAGCCTTGTCATACTTTTTGTTATATATGAGCATCTCTGCATCTATAATAGATATATCACTGTCAGATATTCCCTTACTCTTGCTGCTGTCTATCTCTTCCTGTGCCTCATCAATCCTGCCACATTTAACCAGTGTGACTATATAATCCCTATAATATGCCGAATACTTATCCGTCTCGGTGATAAGTTCAACTGCTTCCTTATAATATTCCAGCGAATATTCATACTGTTCATTTTCAAAATAACACTCACCAATGATATGCAGTAACTCTATCTTCTCTTCCGTATGTTCTGTTATATTCGATGCATACTCAGTATTATTCAAAATACTGATTCCCTCATCTATAGCCTCATCATACATACATGCCTCATAGCTCTGCATCAGCTGCTTCACATCTCTCTTATAATTCTCCCCATTTATCATGCTAAAACCATGTACCACACACCATATACCTGCTCCCATGGCAGCCACATACAGTGCCGCTCCGGCTATAAGACCAACCATATATATTCTGTATGCTCTTGTATGCTTGTATATGGAATTGACTGCCTTCAACATATCTTCCATATCAGCAAATCTGCCATATACATCATAATTCATGGCTTTGTCTACTATATATGTAAGCCCGTCTGAATATGGAATATCATATCCGGATAGCGGTGATGAATACCTGTCAGGATATGCCGGCGGAATACCTGTCATCAGATGATAAAATGATGCTGCCAGACTATACATATCACTCCGTCCATCCAGAACTATGCCCCTGTGGTCCATCCTTCTCATGAACAGCTTCGCTTTCTCATACTGCTCCGGTGATGCATACGGCAGGCTTATGCCTGATATCTGCGAACTGTCATCACCATCCAGTGAAATGTTGAAATCTATAAGACATACATTACCTTCATTAGTTATCATGATATTGCCCGGTTTGATATCCGAATGGATAATGGGAGGTGTCTGTGAATGTAGGTATACTAACACTTCACACAACTGTCTGAGCCACTTAATTATAGTGTCCTCATCTACCACACAGCCGGAATTTATATATCTTTCCAAATCATTTCCTTCTATATAATCCATTACCGTGTACACAGTTGTACCGGATTGCAGAAAATCATACACCTGTGGGAGATATGAGTGTTTGAGTCTCTTGAGAATATCCACCTCGGCCCTTACATTTACACTGCCTACAAAATTATCCTTTATCTTCTTTATGACCACATATTTTTCGAGTCGCATATGGTATGCCAGATAGACATCACCTGTTCCCCCGCTTCCTATCTTGGACATTATGCGGTATGTATTATCAAATGTATTGCCCTCGGTAAACAATTCATATCACCTCATTTCTCCAGTTGTATAATATTTTTTGATATGCATATTCCTGCCTGAATACATATATCAAAAAACATTATGTGTGGTGCAGCGGGACTTATGTGCAGTCCCGCCATTTCCACACTGATGTTTATTATATTTTTAAATATTTCTTTTAGTTCTGTTCTTCGCGTCTACGTCTTCTGAATAAGACGAAGAATATTCCGCCTGCTGCAGCTGCTACAACAACTATTGTGGCAACTACAAGCGGTGTATTATTTATGTACTTAATCCAGAGATTAGATGTTACAAGTACCTTTACTGATGCACTGCCTGTATTACCTGCCTTATCCGTAGCTGAAACGGTGATGGTCTGATATCCGTCATATTCTTTAGCCACAGCCGATATATTACCTGTCTTTAAATCCTTAAGGTCAGATGGTTTGTAAGTGATAGTCTCAAGTACTTTATCTCCATCTTTTCTGACAATTTTAATATCATCTAACTCATTAGCATCTGCATAATCAAAACTGAATTTCTTATCAAGGTTGTACTTACCATTGTTATCAATATCCATAATGACGATTTCAGGATTTGTTCTATCAACCGTAAATTCAATCTTGTCTGCCTGTGCTGTATCCATGTTTGTGGTAATATCCATGTTGTTATCCGTATTCGTATCATCATTGTAGAGAAGTGCTGCATTATCTCCGTATGCCGCATCATCTGCTATATCCTTTGTTGATACTCTGACTGTGTATGTTCCCTCATTGCTGAATACTTCAGGCTTAATCTTGCATGAATACATGGTGAATCCGGACTCTCTGTTTGAATTATCCTCTTTGTACACATATCCGCTGTTCTCTTTCTTCCATGTGTAATCCTCATCCGGCTTCAATATATTCTGCTCATTAAGACTGTTCCATACCTCTACCTGATACTGGGTGATATCATCACAGTTCATAACGACTACTTCGATGTCATCAGTTATCTCTTTTACATACTGCTGGAGGATAACCGCACCTGTATATGAACTTGAAATATAACTGTATGCTGAACCATGTCTGTTTACAGAGAACTGTTTCTCGTCCTTGGCTTCTCTTCCTGCTTTATCCTTAACAGTAAGTTCTATAGTATAAATACCATCTTTTAACTTAGTTGCCGTTGCATTGTCATGGAATTTGATAGTATAACCATTAACTCCATCCACATTTACGTTCTTAATCTCCGGAACCCAGTCATTTACTGCTGTTCCCGCAAGTGTTCTAACCTTGTAGCCTATCATTCCTGACTCATTAGATGAGTTAATATCCGTATAAACATATTCAAAATCAATGTTGCCCTTATTGGCTATATTATTGTTCTCTTCACTGATATTAGATGTAAGAACCGGATCAACATTATCTACGGTAAATTCCTTCGATGTATATACTGTTGCCTGCTGGTTACCTGCCTTATCTGTACATGTGATGGTAAAGCTGTAATCTCCATCTTCTGCAAATGATAATGCTGCTGTATGTGTATCACCGCTTGTACTCCATATTACAGGATACTCTCTGTTCTCATATGAAAGTGAACCATTTAAACGCTTGGTAACTAATACCTTAGCACCTGCTTCATCAAAGTTACGCTCCACAACTGTAGCAGTGTATGTAAGCGCTGATGATGAATAACCTGCCGCATCATTAGCTGATACTGTCGGCTGTACTTTATCAACCGTAAATGTCTGTGGTGTAATAACGCTGTCTGATGCATTACCTGCCTTATCTGTACAGCTTACATATTCAACCGTGTAATCCTTGTCATTAGCCTCATCACCTGTGAATCTGTACTCATATGTGTGAGTATCTCCATCACCGTTTCCACCTGCCGGAGCGTCACCTACAAGTGTCATGCCATTTAAACTTATCTGCTGACCATTGATTCTGAACAATGTATCATCCGCATCAAAGTTTCTCTCTGTCACCGTAACTACCATGGTAATGTCGTTGTTGAAATATCTGCCGTTTGGCTCAACCTCTGCACCTGCTGAATCCTTGTATGAAACGTTGACAATAGGTTTGGTGGTGTCGATCTTCAACACATGTTCAGCCGAATAATTATTACCCGAATTATCTTCTGCAGCAATAGTGACTTTAACATTATTACTATTAAATCTGGCTGCATCAATTCTAATAGTTCCGTCATATTCATTTCGCAAATCATCCTTCTGGATATATTTTTCTTTATAAGCTTCTGAATCTCCAAAATCATATATGATATCATAATCATCCATATTTCCTGAATCCTGAGTCTCTATCTTATATTTAACAATTTTTATTCCAGAATTTGTATTTGTTCCATCCGCTTTAGGATCTTTTATTGTATAGTTAACCGACACATCAGAAGTATTTATTATATCGTCAGCATTAGCTCCACTTATTGTCACAACAGAATTATAACTAACTTCTTGTGGATCAATTACGTCAAATGTTACACCATTGCTCCTGAAATATGTAATATTTCCTGCGTTATCAATAAGTTTCATATACATTACAACATCAAGATTTTTATAATCATTGTCAACCCTTATATCACTATCAAATTGTTCTATCTTATTTCCTTTATTATTTAAATCTATCTCTGTCCAATTTGAATCATTTATACTATCTACCGTTTTTATTCCAAATGCCTCTGATGCTTTTTGTGTATAATAATAATATGCCTTACTAATTCCACTTACAGAATCAGAACCCTGTAATCTAAAAACTTTTTCTGGTTTATTATTAAATATACTAAATGAAAGATCATGGTATGAAACTACACTATCCCTATCCCATTTGTTATTATCAAATATAATAGAACTTTCAGGAATAGTTATATCTTTATGTATTTTTATATTGTTTATATTGCTATTGCCTGCTTTATCCACTGCAACAACATTAATCCAATATTCTCCTTCTGTCATGTTTGCCTGACTCATATCAATTGATATAGTCTGGCTCTTATCTGAATCAGTCACATAAGTAATATCCAGCTTATTATCCTTATTTATTTTACTTTCTTTTATAACTTTTTTATCATTTGTGTCAGACTTATATGCATATATTTTTGCTAAGCCTGATGATGTAACACTCATATTATTTGTTGTATCTTTATAATCTTTATCTGATGATTTTACAGATAATTTCAAATTATTTATATTACTTGAATTTATCCATTTAGCAGTACTATATGTATTAAAGCTATCCTCTATAGAATTAGCAAATTGTTTCCTTTTTATATCAATTTCACAGGATTTCGTATCTTTTTGCACTTTAATAGGTTTATAGCATTTGTTTCCTGCATTATCTTCTGCTACTATAACTACGTAATAAATTCCATCAGGAAGTTTATCTAATCCATAATAATTATCCTCATATCTTTTTTTACTTAGTTTTTGTACTTTATTATTATTTCTTAAACATTCTTTAAAATCCGATTCCTTGTATGAATCACTGTAATATCTATACATAGATACTTTAGTGCTATACTTATCTGATATATCCGTGTCACTTATTGTGTCTTTTGCACTAACTTTTATATATGGTTTTTTACTACTATCTGTATCATAGTCATTATTTATCCATGTATTACTGCTAGGCAATGTAGACTTATCATTTATTTTAGGTAATTTGGTGTCTTTTAATATTTCTTTTGTATCTATTACCTCATTTTTTGCCATATCTTTTACATATACAACCAAAATCGACTTGCCCTCAGGTATATCATCCTTTAGGCTTATTTGCTCACTTACGCTTACATCTTCTTCTCCACTGTAATTATTAGCAAACTTCAAATAGTTCTTGTTATTTTTTATAGATGAAGGCAATTGTGTTCCATTATTTGATAATATAGCATCTATATCTTTTGCATCACTTACTACATATGCCTCTATTCTATCTATGCCTGAACACCTATCATTAACCGTAAAATTCAATGTTTTAACTGATTTAACAACGTCTTTATTTATCCAACCATTTTTTAAACCTGATACTTCTTCAAATTTTATTTTAGGTTTATGTTTATCATAGTTAACGGTTATAGTTTGCTCTGATGACCTATTATTCTTACCAGTTGCTTTAATTGTTATATCATTTTTACCCTCTACGATTTTTATATCACATTCATCGGAAATTCCTACAGTTTTTTTAAATTTCTTATCTTCTCCATTATTTACTTCTGGATTTTCACTTTCCCATTTACATTCATTATCATCCATACCTGTAATACTATAACTTCTTAATCCGCTAGATGAAGTAATTGTAATTGTGATTTTATAATCATTTTCTCCGTTTTTTATCCAATCTTTTATTTCTTTTGGATTAATTTCTATATAAGGCTCAGCCGCTTCGCTTCCATCTATCTGAATACCATCTGAACATATATATGATACATTTCCAGCTTCATCAGACACTTTCATATAAACAACTGTTGAATATGCTTTCTTATCATCTGGTGCTATCGTAACACAATTATATATATTATACATACCTGTATTTTCTTTTATATCTAATTTACTCCACTTTATCTTCTCATCCTTAATACTCTCCTCGTCTTTTTTTGATTCTATTGATTTTGTACAGCAGTATGACGCCTCCGCTACAGCATTATTATCACTACTTGTAAATTTATATGTCTGCTGACCAATACAAAAATTTTTAAAAGTAATTTTTTCCTGAAATTTATTCCATTCCATATTATCCATATCAACAGCAATAATTCTAGCTTCAGGTTTTGTTATATCCTTTTTTATAAACCTTCGATAAACATTTACATTTCCTGCATTATCTTCTGCTACTACTACTACAAAATATTTTCCCTCATCTAAATTTTGAGGTTCAATCTTCACTTTACAACTCTTATTACTATTATTATCATAAATAATATTATAATTATTATTTAACAGTTTCACATTATCATTAGAAGAAAATTGCTGTTTATTATCATAAAACTTTTTTAAAAGATCATCTGAAATTTCATCACTTTTAACAGTATATAATTTAACCATTTTTATACCTGATGTATTAATCTCTGCTTTTGTATCTGAAATTTCAAATTCTATTTTTTCTTTTTTTTGATTTTCAATATTAATCCAGTTATCACTCTTAATATTATCTTTATTCTCTACAATTTTAGGCGCAGTCTTATCATACTTAATATTTATAGAGTTCTCTCCTTCTGTTCCTACTCTATTTGTAGCCTTTATATTAATGCTATAGTCTCCTTCTGATAACTCATTTTTATTAATTTCTATGTTACTTTCCTTATCAGAGTCATCTGTTATTGCTTTTTCATCATCATTAATGGTCCATTTCCCATTCTTTATTACCTTATTATCATCATCTATTGACCATTCAATAGACTTTTTATCCGATCTTGACACCTCAATAGAAGCAACTCCTGATAAATATCCATTCATTTTTATTGAAATATCTTCTACATTATTTGTCCAATCATTATTTGTCCAATTTATATCAAAATCTATATTACTATTATCTATTACCACTCCATCAGAGCATATATACGCTTCATTTCCAGCTTTATCTACTAATTTAGCATATACAACTGTTGCACTTGGAATAGCTATATCTATACCTTCACTCTCTTGATATTCAGTCCAGTTCTCAATATTTTGTATATCTTCACTTTTAATTATTACATCTGCTATCTTATTTGTCATATAATAAGATTTTTTCTCAATATCTTCTGATGTATTTAATATTTTAAATTTACATGTATTATTTTTAAATTTACCAAATGTAATAATATTATTTATAGCTTCCCAACTCCAATTATCTATAGTAATCTTACCTTTCGGAATTTCAGTGTCTTTATAAATCAACATCTCACATGTTGATTCATTTCCTGCCTTATCTTTAGCATATACTATAAGTTTATTCTCACCATTAGATAAATTTTCAGCTTTTATAGACAGTTTACCTTTATTCAGCTCATATGTATATGGAGAAACGCGTTTTGCATCTTTATTTAATGTTTCATAATCAGAATAGATATAATCATTCTTAACTTCAAATATACTTATTAAATCTGTATTTATATTGGTATCTGTTATATTGGTAACTATGCCTATCTCACTATTATTATTAAAATTTATCCACTTACCATTATATAACGCTTCTGCATTTTCATATTTAATTTCACTTATTTCCGGAGGCGTATTATCAATACATATAGAATATCTAAAAGTTTTCTCTTTTTTACACTTATTAACTATTTTTATATATACTTCATTTTTTCCATCATCAGATTTTTCAATTGCAAACGAATAGTTACTACCATCTGATAAACAAGTTGCCTCTTTCTCATATTTATCTTGGTTGTTATCGTCCTTAGTTATATAACCCCATTCCGCATAAGCTATACAATCATTATTATCTGTTGAAAAGCTTATACTATATGGTGTTTCTATTGTTTTTATATAGTTTATTTCATTTTCAGATAAACCATTTAAATTTTTTATCTCTGGTACCTCATTATCGACTATTACAGCATATTCTTTTTTAGCAGAATTGCCTAACTCATTTGTCGCAGTTACACAGATTTTATATTGATCATCCGTCATCCCTTCTTCAGGTTTTAAATTAAATGTAAATGTTCCATCATTATTTGATGTAGCTGCATTTTGTGTGTTATTACCATATTCATAATTCCATATAACTGATTTAATTTCGTACTTATCGTCTGTTACACTAACAGTAATATCTTTTCCGTCATTGTCTATATATAAATCATTTGAATCTATATCACCAATTTCAGGTGCTTCATAATCAACTATTACATCATATTCTTTTTCAGCAGAATTGCCTAACTCATTTGTTGTTATTATACGTACAGTATGTACTTTCCCATCTGCTATTTCTGATGGATTTATTTCAAATTCATATTTTCCATCTGTTTCGTCTAATTCAGCCTTCTTATTATATACATTATCTGTTACATAGCCCCACTCTACGTTCCCTTTTCCATTAATAACATTAAATGATACACTTGTAGGATTTTTCCCTAATACATTTGTTATATCTTCTTTAAGTGAACAATTCTCTATAGTTAATACACTTCTATCAACTGTTAACGTATAATCTTTCTCATCCACATTTCCTAAGACATTGGTTATCCTCACTTTTACAGTAACTTCACCTGTCATATCTTCTTCAGGTACAATATCAAACTTATATTTATTAGCATCATCTTTATCAGCAGAAATTTCATGGAATACACCACATGTTCCATCTGTCACGTAACACCATTCTGCTCTCTCCACAGCAACTGTATCTGTATTATTTACTATAAATTCTACAGTTTTACCGTTTACACCTATTGTTCTATTTGCTTCTTTATCTAAATTACAGTTCTGTATCTCATTTTTTGTTTTACTCAAAACTATTGTATAATCTATATATTTAACTTTATTATCTGTATCAGTAACAACTATTCTTATCGTATAGTTGTCATTCTCTGCCATATTTTCAGTTGTTAAATCAAACTTATATTTATTGTCACTATCAACTGTAATCTCATTAAGAGTGTCGCATACCCCATTTGTTACATAGCCCCACTCTACTTTACTTACATTAGTAACACTATCACTTAATGTAAATTCTATAGTCTTACCTTTTTCTCCTATATAATTCACATGACCGTCACTTGTTTTTAATAATGTACAGTCTTTTATTATTGTCTCATCCTCACCCGTACCTTCATCCGGCTTTGCACTCGGGTTTGCACTCGGATTCGCACTTGGATTTGCACTCGGGCTTGCACTCGGCATATCACCCTCACCATCACTGCCACTTCCGGCTTCTACATTATCTCCTGCTCTTACAAGCACTCTTTTCACGACATTATCTGTGAATATGGTCACGAACATTATGACTATTACCATCAGAAATGCCAATGCACGTTTCAAACTCTTAGAATGTATCATACTTCATCTCTCCTTTGCCTTTTTATATAACCTCGTCGGTGTGAATATTTATCTCTTTTCTTGTTATCAGGAATTTTCCTATTTTCACATCTGATACTGCACTATTTAATACTGTTGTTTCTTTAGGACTGAGCACCGTTGTTCCTTCCGGCTGAAGTACGGTTGTCTCATTTGTTCCCATATCTGATGCATTATTGCTCATACCTGACGCTGCATTTCCTGATACTGTGCTGACTTCTTCAGTCTTCTGCAATTCGTCAGATTCTGTCAGTGAACCACTGCCATTGTATAAAGAATTTGCTGAACTGTTTCTCGATAATCTTCCGGTCTGAAAGCTCTCATCCTGTATTTTCTTGATGTCACGTCTTGCAGCCCTTCCGGTTCTTATCATGAATACTCTTCTTATATCGAATAGGAAGAAAAGCAATACCGAAATCAGGAAGAATACTATAGTCAGTGCTAAAAATACATAAAATAGCGTATTTAATGTTGATAAACTCATTTTATTCCTCCTTTGAACCTGATTTTGTTGATGACTGCTTTATGCTTTTCTGCATTTGCTCGATATCGGCTGTTATCGTATCTATATCTGAATCGATATCTATATCTCTTGATAACATTCTCGTCTTCTTTTCAGCATCTTTTATTTCTTCGAGTCTTCCCTTCACATCTTCCAGCTTATCTATTATTTCAGAATAATCTATACCAGCTGCATTTATCTGATTCTGATATCTTACTGTTGTCTGATAAAATTCTTCATATATCTTAACCGCTGTCATTCTGTCCTGATTTATATCATAATCAATGTCTACGAGGGTATTTATGTCATCCCAGTACTGTGAGTACGATATCTCTGTCGTACCGTCTTTTCGTATGGTATCATTACCTAACTTTCCGTAATACTTACATATGCTGTTCAATGCATTTGCCGCCTTGCTCTCGCTGTCATTCAATGTATTCTTTCCATTATCATATGCATTGCTGAAATATTCTCCCGCTGCCGATCTTCCGACCTCAGGTGATTCATAATAATAGAAATACATTCTTCCTATCGAAAACATCAGCTCATAATATCCTTTTTTATTTATTCCCTTTAGTGCCTCCATACGGCTCTTGGTGAACTTCTGTTTCATCCGTGTATTCTCTTCCTGTGAAAATGTACCGTCATCTTCAAATACATCTACCAGTTTCACATACGGATCTATCTTTGACGAATCTATATCTATCGCCTTTATATAATTTTCTATCGCCTCATCCGGACGGTTTCCGTTTGTTGCATCCTCTGCATTTTTCATATACATTTCGTATGTATCCGATATTTTTGAGTTCTCTACTATCTTGAATCCCACAGTTGCCGCCAGACAAACACCGCACATTATCACTGAACCGAGAAACAATTTCCATTTTCTGTTGTACTCTTTCTTTGATTCATTTTCCAGATCTCTGTAATGCTCAAGTGCATACATAAGTTCTGCACATGACTGATATCTGTCCTCAGGATTTTTCTGTGTACACTTGATTATGATTTCCTCAAGTCCGGATGACAGTCTCGGATTCCACTGTCTGATTGGATACATTTCATATGGATATTCAGCCGGATTATGACCGGTTACCAGATGATACATTGTCGCTCCAAGACAGTATATATCTGTTCTCGCATCTGTCTGTCCCATTCCGCCGAACTGTTCAGGTGCTGCATATCCACGCGTACCCAGACATGTGGTGTCAGCTACACTCGTGGATTTAAATTCTCTGGCTGTACCGAAGTCGATAAGAGTTACATTTCCATCCGGTTTAAGCATTACATTTGCCGGTTTCATGTCTCTGTAAACTATCGGTTTTTCTCTGGTATGCAGATATCCAAGCACATCACACAGCTGTTTTGCCCACTCTATAACGTCTTCCTGAGACTGTGCTCCCTGATGTTTAAGAACATGGTTAAGCGACACACCTTCTATGTAGTCCATAACTATAAGGAATGTTCCATCGCCGTCAATGACATCGATGATGCTCGGCAGGTGCGGGTGGTTAAGTTTCTTCAGCATATCCGTCTCAGCTATGAGTCCCTGTCTTACAACTTCATAGTTACTCACACCATCTTTACGGACCTCTTTTATCGCCCACTGCTTGTTCACTCTCTCGTTCATTGCGAGATAAACAACGCTCATTCCGCCATGACCCAATTCCTTTAAGATTCTATATTTTCCATCTACGATTGAACCTATCTCTAGCATATTTACCTCTTTTAATTAGTTCTGATTAAAATAACACTGATATTATCAGTCTCTTTTCTGTATTTATTAAGTTCCACAAAGTATTTTATACTTTCGTTCATTCCTGCCTCGTCGTGAAGTACGTTTGGATTGAGATATTGGTAGAATTCATCATTTGATATTACATGTCTGTAACCGTCTGAACACAGCATAAATAATTCATCTTTTCCTGTTTCTCCGGTAAAGAAATCCGGAACAATGACCTCGCTTGCACCCACACATTGTAACAGCACGCTTCTCTGCGGATGTTTTTCCGCTTCTTCAGAAGTCATTCTTCCCATCTCTATCTCTCTTGCCACATATGTCTGGTCTTTTGTAATACAATTCATAGAATTTTTGATTCTGTAACATCTCGAATCACCTACGTTTACACAGTAATATTTGCCATCATGTATGATAAGTGCTACAACGGTTGTTCCCAGATTTATTCCGATGTTTCTTCCAAATGAGCCTATCTTTGAATTCATGCTGTATATAACATTTTCCATACTGCTTCTCAATTTGTCCTGACTCATACCGCTATACAATACTGCCGGAAAATCATGCTCGAACCATCTTGCATATTCTCTTATGAGTGCCGCACTGGCTACCTCACCTTTAGCAAGACCACCCATACCGTCACACACTACTGCGAACAGCACTTTACCAAGATCTGTATCCGCCTCCATGACAAGCACCGAATCCTGATTATTCTTTTTCTTTATACCAACGTCGGTATTAACTGCCACTAAAAAGTCCATATACACTCCTATTTAATATTAGAGTCACGGAATATCCGCAACTCTAATATGTTAATTAATCTCTATCCACTTATAATACCTGGAATTCTTCATCTGCAAGTTTGAACTTGTCACCGGATGAAATTCTAGCTTCCTGTCCGCCTGATATTCTTGTTCCGTTTACAAATGTTCCGTTTGTCGCATTCATATCCATGATGTGAAGTTCACCTGCTCTTGATATAAGTTTAACGTGAGTACGGCTTACTGAACTGTTATCAGATACGCAGTAATCTACTCTTCTTCTCTCTTTACCGATAATGAATTCCGGTTTGTTTATATTGATTCTCTCACCTGTCTTTACTCTTATGATGGTTCTTCCACCTGCTCCCATTCCAAGAACTGTAGTATCTGCAGAACCTTCATTGAGTACTGTAGTACCTTCCTCACCGTCAAATGAAGGTCCCTGTCCTCCTATCGGTCCCGGACCCGGAAATGGTCCCGGCTGTGGTCCTGCCTGCGGTCTAGGTTGTGGTCCCGGATATGGACCAGGCTGTGGTCCTGCCTGTGGTGCTGACTTCTTCTTGCCACCCATAGCCACGATTATTATGATGATAACGATTATCACAACTACCACTACTGCTATGATTGCGATAAGCACTGTATTACTTATACCTTTTATAATCTCGCCATTGTCTTCTGATTTCTTAGTCTCCGGTACTGTAGGTTTCTCTGCCTCTGTTTCAGTTTCCGGTTCTTCTGTTACAGTTTCATCTTCACTGCCATCTATAGTCTCTGTATTCTCCTCATCATCTGATGAACTCTGTATACTTCCTGATGCAGATGTGTACTCTACACCAAGATCATCAAGAACACTTGTAAGTTCTGATATAGCCACTGAATAGTTATTCTCATCCACTGCTCCTCTGTTGATGGCTATTACTTCACCATCATAATTTACAAGAGGTCCACCTGAATATCCGCTTGATAATGTTGCACTGTGCTGTACATACTTAACACCATCAGACTCGTTTGTCTTAGTTACTCTACCGTCAGATATAGTCACATCATCAGATGTGTATGCATTCTCATTCTGAAATACTGCTACATTATCAGGAAATCCTAAAGCAAATACCTGCTGTGTCTCAGATGTAGCATTTGAATTTAATTTCAAAACATTTCTGTTATTAACAGACTGCTCTAACTCAAGAATTGCGAAATCTGATTTTTCACTCTGTTTTACAATTGTTGCTTCTAATGTTACATCATTACGTACAATTACCCGTATCTTAATATTTTTAACATCAAAATTAGGTACATTTGCCTGTGCCCATTCATAATTTTCCGAATTCTGTGTAACATTAATTACATGTGAACATGTTACCATAGTATCTGAATTAATAAGGAAACCTGTTCCTCCACCTACTACAGATTCATTGCCGTCCTTGTCAACATGCACTAATCTAACCTGCATTACTCCGTTTCTCGCATCTTTTACCGACTCATTTACTTCATCAGCAAAAGCCGGAATCGCCGCTGCAATCATTATCACTGCCGTAATAATCGCAAGCCGTAATAGACTTTTTACTTTTTTCATCTCTCTATACCTCATTTCATAATATTTTCTGTGTATAATTTTATCATAATTTGTCGATTATACTCGCACTATTCGTGACATAAATCCCACAATTCATAACATGTCGTTTCTATTTCCTTCAATCCTGCATTTTTTCTTTTCCAAATATTTCCACGAATCTGTTGTACACATTTTCATAATTTGAACCGCTGACCGGTATTGTTATGTCATTTGCCAGCTCTATTATATTCTTATTAAATCTGCATATTTTCCTGCAATTGACATAATAGCACCTATGGCATTTCACAATATCATTACTCAGCTGTTTCTCCAGCTTTTCAAATGTGCTTATAACTCTTATTGGTTCCCTTTTTTCCCTATTAACTATTAAATACCTGTTATCGCTCTCTATATATGTAATCTCGCTGTTTGCAACGGTATATATTCCCTCTTTGTTTTTCAATACGATTGAATTTTCGCCTTCACCCATGGTATCAACTACCCTTTTTATCATTTTCCGGACTTTTTCAAATCCCACCGGTTTCTGAATAAGTGAGTATGGGCGAACAGATATTATATCATCCAGACATTTAAGATAACTCTCATGTGCAGTGCTGAAAGCTATTCTGGCATCTCTCTGCTCATCACATATCTTCATTCCCAGTTCAATTCCCTTTCCGTATTCATCATTCAATGCTATAACATACAAATCATACTTTATTTTATGAATGTTAATATAATCAAGCATTGCAAATGAACTATAATAGGTGTCTATCACTGCTTCTCTTTTGGTGTTCAGACGTACAATCGCCTTCTTTATCTGTCTCTTCATTATATTCGCATCTTCTTGTATTTCATCATATACTGCAATTCTCATATGGCTTATCCCCTTTTAATTCGTAATGCTTTTTTTATATGTAACTGTTCTGTCACAAATCAGCGTAATACAAATGTCTGTTTTACAAACCGATTAAATAATAACTATTTTTGTTAAAAAAATGTGAATTGTGTCACGAAATACTCATTTTATGTTACGAGTTTTTATGTAAACGCTTAATTTCTGACATTCCGGGTATCATATAATTTGTCTTTTTTATTATGCCCGCTTTATTTATATCTCAATAATCTGCACCCATACGCCATTACCTCCTTAAAATCTGCTGTATTTTTATATCAAGATGTTATCACGCTTACGAATTTTTTATTGTTAATCCGACAGACTGCTCATTTGTCTGATGAAAATAAACCACATTATATTATTAGATGCTTATATTAATTATATTTGCCCATTGTTAAACTATAAGTTTTTTATTATGGAACTTTAAGTTCTGATTATTGCGTAAAATTTTATCACCATAAAAAGTACTTGTCAATTATGGCTTTATAACAACACTTAGTCCACGTAATTTATCATTATGTTTTGGAACTTTTAGTTTCGTTTAAAACCTCTTATAGTTACTTATTTTTCCCTATTTATCCTTTAATATAAACATAACCCTAAATTTTTATTATAAGGAGCTTTCATATGAAATTAGACTATATCAAAATCGGGAATAGAATCCGTCTTCGTCGGGAGGAGTTAAATATGACAAGGAATGAACTGTCTGAAATACTAGATGTAACACCCAAATTCTGCTCAGACATTGAAAATGGTGCCAGAGGGATGTCTCTCAATACATTGTCAACTATTTCTGAGACTTTGTGTATGTCTACTGATTATATTTTATTTGGAGAACGAACAGAAAAAGATAAAACATCATTCACACAATTTGCAGAAAAAATACCACAGTCTGAAGCCTCTGCTTATCTGAGAATATGTAGTGAAATTCAAAAATTAACCCAATCAGGCTCTCACAACTAAAAACAAAATAACAAAAAACGGATTGAAAAATTTCACTTTCTCAATCCGTTTTGCAAATATGAATACAATATATTTGAATGTCCGTCTATATAATCAGTTATCCAAACGTATTTAATGGTTTCATTCCGGGACCGCTCCCGCTTTGCTGCACCCCGTAGCAGTACTAAACTCGCATTTCATGCTCGTTAAGTGCTGACGGGTGCAGATGTCCCTGCATGAAATCCATTAAATACGTTGGTAAGATATCTTTTCACTTTTGAATCATGTTATATATTCATTTCTGCTGCTATTTTCTTTACTTCTCCGAGTGTTATATGCAGCTTTCCCGCTATTTCTTCGATGCTGACACCCATATCCATGTATGCCATGATTTTACCCTCTTCCCTTCCTCGGCTTTCTCCGATTAGCTCGCCTTCTCGTCTTCCACGACTTTCGCCAATAAGCTCGCCTTCTCGTCTTCCATCTTCTCTTATTTCTTCAACTGCTTTACACATATCTACTGACTCCTTCCCATTTATCTCTTCTACTGTTATTCCCATATTGCAATATTCATTTATCACTACAGCTGCATTGTATGACAGCTTTTTAAATATTTCCGAGTGTTCGTCAATGTAATCTTTAAACTCTGATTTTGAACCTGCACGTTTTAATAATCCCATTACTATAGATAATGATGATTTAAGCTCACTATCTCCTATTTCTATATAATCTGCCGGCTGCAACAATATCATTTCATAATCTGGTATCCTTTTTTTCATTTTTTCAGGTATTCCCGTAAAATCAAGCATTTCATGCAGACTTTTCGGTCCGTCCCATTCTTCCGGCTGCAGATATACTACTATCGTCACGACAGGTATGAGTTTATCGTTTTTTCTCATTCCCGACAGGAATTCCGCACCGGTTAGTCTTATATTCTCCTGTGAACCTGATTTTACAGATATACGGTTCTGATTTTTTTCCGCTTTGCTTTTGACCTGTTCTGCATACTCAAGTGCATCGTACAGCATATCCCTCACCGGCATGGCATAGTGTACGTTTGTCTGTTGTTCTACTCCTGCTATAAGTCTCACACAGTATTCTGTATCCTCATCTGTGCCTTTCAGTCTTATCATACGCAGGATATCACGGTATTTTCTCACCTGTGTCTTTGAGTTATTCTTTTTACCAGCGGTTTTTCCGGCAAATTCATCCGGCATCTCAAGCATATATGTACTGTC
>ERZ1034998.45-NODE-45-length-86968-cov-9.749439_pt1 | contig 86968 bp, 69 predicted proteins | sample MGYA00520621_ERZ1034998 | MGnify/ENA primary metagenome ERZ1034998 (study PRJEB33766, sample SAMN09781748) | gut metagenome | biome: gut microbiome | host: Homo sapiens | place: Madagascar | study: EMG produced TPA metagenomics assembly of the PRJNA485056 data set... | reverse complement strand
CATTAAAATCTGTCACATATTTGCATTTTCTTCTTATAAAATGTAAATCAGGACTTGTTTTTATCAAAATATGTGATAAACTGGTAAAGTTGAAAATTTAGGTTTACGTTTTTAGGAGCGCAAATGTGCGCAGAAATGAGGAAATTTATGAAAACAACCCGTAATGATGTCAGAAATATTGCGATTATCGCCCATGTAGACCATGGTAAGACAACATTAGTAGACGTGATGTTAAAGCAGAGCGGAACATTCCGTGAAAATCAGGAAGTGGCAGAACGAGTGATGGATTCCAACGATATAGAACGTGAAAGAGGAATCACAATTCTCTCTAAGAATACTGCCGTATATTATAAGGACACAAAGATTAACATTATTGATACTCCGGGCCATGCAGATTTCGGCGGCGAAGTTGAGCGAGTTTTAAAGATGGTTAACGGTGTGGTTCTCGTAGTTGACGCTTACGAGGGTGCAATGCCTCAGACAAAGTTCGTTCTCAGAAAGGCTCTTGAGCTTGACCTTGATGTAATTGTATGTGTCAATAAGATTGACCGTCCTGAGGCAAGACCTAACGAGGTAGTTGATGAAGTGTTAGAGCTTTTAATGGACTTAAATGCCAGCGACAAGCAGCTTGATTGTCCGTTCATCTTTGCATCTGCAAAGGCAGGCTTTGCAAAGTACAGCCTTGACGATGATTCAACAGACATGACTCCTCTCTTCGAGACAATATTAAAGCATATCCCTGCACCTGAGGGCGACCCTGATGCAGACCCGCAGATTCTCATCAGTACAATTGATTACAACGAGTATGTGGGAAGAATCGGTGTCGGCAAGGTCGACAACGGTACAATCAAGGTTAATCAGGATCTTATGCTTGTCAACCACCACAACCCTGACAAGAAGATGAAGGTTAAGATTGGTAAGCTCTATGAATTCGAGGGACTTAACAAGAAGGAAGTAAATGAAGCAACCATCGGTTCAATCGTGGCAATATCAGGTATCGCAGAGCTTCACATCGGTGATACGCTTACTTCAATCAATAACCCGGTAGCTATCCCTTTCCAGAAGATTTCAGAGCCTACAATCGCTATGAATTTCATAGTTAACGACAGCCCTCTTGCCGGCAAGGAAGGAAAATATATCACATCCCGTCATCTCCGTGACAGACTCTTCAGAGAGCTCAACACGGATGTCAGCTTAAGAGTTGAGGAGACTGACACGACAGAAGCATTCAAGGTATCAGGACGTGGTGAGCTTCATCTTTCCGTTCTTATCGAGAATATGCGCCGGGAGGGTTATGAGTTCGCAGTAAGTAAAGCAGAGGTTCTCTACCACTACGACGAGCGCGGTCAGAAGCTTGAGCCTATGGAGATTGCATACGTTGATGTTCCTGATGAATTCTCGGGTACGGTAATCCAGAAGCTCAGCAACCGTAAGGGCGAACTGAACGGTATGTCCCCTGCCAACGGAGGCTATACAAGACTTGAGTTCTCAATTCCATCCCGTGGACTTATAGGCTACAGAGGCGAGTTCATGACAGATACCAAGGGTAACGGTATACTCAATACAACCTTCGACGGCTACGGTCCGTACAAGGGAGATATCCAGTACCGTAAGCAGGGCTCTCTCATCGCCAGTGAAGCAGGTGAGACCGTAACCTACGGTCTTTACAACGCACAGGAGCGCGGTCTTCTCTTCGTAGGTCCGGGCGAGCAGGTATACGGCGGTATGATTGTCGGTCAGAACGGCAAGGCAGAGGACATTGAAGTCAATGTATGTAAGAAGAAACAGCTCACAAATACACGTTCATCAAGTGCGGATGAGGCACTTCGTCTCACACCTCCTAAGATACTAAGCCTTGAGCAGGCACTTGAATTCATTGATACGGATGAGCTCCTTGAGATTACTCCTAAGAATCTTCGTATTCGTAAGAAGATTCTCGACGGAACAGCAAGATATCGCGCTAAAAGAAACGCATCCAACTAAAGAAAGTCAAAAATGGCGGGAATAATCCCGCCATTTTTGGCTTCTCTTTATCTTACAAATATACCATCAAGACACAAGGCTCCCCATCCGGTTCTCTTAGAGGGTACAGGTTCACCCGGAAGATGTCTTGCACTTTTTATCAGATATGCTTTGATTTTTTCTCCATACAGATATGCATCGTTTCCCTCAACTATCCCCCACTGCATCATAAGCGCCGCACTTCCGCTCACAAAAGGTACTGCCATCGAGGTTCCGCTCCTCATTGTATATCCTCCATTTACAGCCGTTGATATGATATCAACTCCCGGAGCGACAATATCCGGCTTCACATTATCTCTTAATCTTGTATAGCCTCTTCCCGAAAAATCAGCATAGGCATCCGTTCTTGAATTGTATGCCCCTACCGTTATCACCTTATCCGCAGCCGACGGAACGGTAAGAGTCGTCTCCTCAACGGGAAAGAAAAATCTCGTATCTTCGTTCAATGTGCTGCTGTCGGGAAGCCATAAATCATATTGTCCGTCGACAATTCTAATGGGCGTGAGTGTGATTTTCCACACTCCGGGTGCAATATATCCGCTGCCCGGCATAAGCTCAAAATAAATCTGCTGATACCTGCTGTATGGTGTTGGTTCACCGTAATACACATATACCTTCGTCCCGTCAATCAAATAACTGCCCGCTCCATAAGTTCTAAGCTGTCCGCTGCCGGCTCCCGAAGGTGCGGTAATTTCAATCCCGTACTCATCGGCATAATTCTTCCATAATTGAATATTCAAACCCGTCTCATATTCACCGATTGCAAGTTCAACTATATCCACCTGAGTTTTTTTCAGTACCCCGCCCGTATGTATTCCTCTGCCTGCCTCGTTGCCGCTGCCACAGACAATCACATTCTTCCAGACATCCGCTGCCGCATTGAGGTACGTCGACAGAAGGTCTGTTCCGTCATGTGACCCCTGATTGTTGCCAAAGCTCAGATTGACTGCTACAGGCTTTTTTAGTCTCTGCGCCTGCATTATACAGTAGTTAACCGCCTCCATAAGCCTCGTTGTTCTTGGAAACTGACTTTGACGTGAATCTCCCAGCTTGACAATCAATAGCTCACTCTCATAGGCAACACCTCTATAAATTTCCGATGAGCCCCTTCCATTACCGGCAGCAATCCCTGTAACAAAGGTTCCGTGTCCTGAATAATCCCTTGACAGCCGAAGCGACCTCATAGCCGTCTCATCCCCCGAAAGTGCACTGTCAATAATCTCCCTTGTATACTCAGTTCCAACATTGTACCCATCGGGCGGTTCATATCCGGAGTACTCGGATGATACGGTCTGATCCCACAGTCTCACTATTCTGGTACTTCCATCTTCATTTTTAAAATCTCTGTTATTCCAATCTATTCCGCTGTCAATTACGGCTACAAGTGTATCCCTTCCGCTTAACTTATATGGTTCATTCCATGCGTAATAGATGCAGGAGCGCGCAGCCGCCTGACTTATCGAATAGAATAATCTTCGTGGTTTCTCGACGTATTCCACTTCAGTGAAAGCCGCAAATCTATCTATCATATTCTGCGGCATCGTGACAATAGCATATCCGCCCAACAGTAACACCGCACTTCCGCCAAGCTCCTCTGCGCGCGCTGCCACATCTCCATTGTACTTTACAATGAGCTCCCATGTATCATTGAAGGAATCGTATCCCACACCAAGCTCAGGTGACTCCGCACGCACATCATTGCCAATATCTATGGCAAGACTTAAATCATCCGAAAGCTTCTGATTTCTCTTATCCTTAAATTCACGCTCTTCCGCATCATTGATATTGTCCATAAAAAATTATACTACCATTTTTCTGCTCTCTATAACATAGCATAATACGGAAAAAAAAATTACCGCAATATGCTATGTTTATACCGATAGTTACGATTTATTATAATAATCGTAAGTGTTTTATACACTTTCGATTATCTGAACAGTATTTCATGGTGCCGCCTGCCACGGCGTTATGGAGCTTATTCTTGTACAAAGGAGGTCAAATGTTTTTTAATTCTATCATCTTTTTTGATTTTCTTGAAATCATGTGGGACTGTTAAGTTCAGACATTCCTATACATTCAAGATCCCTGTTATAAAATTCCAACAGATATGAACGAAGCTTTGCGGCATCCTCATCAATTCCCATATTTTTGAACATAATATAGGCACTTATATACTCTTTTATGACCTCTTCTTCATCGTGCTTAAGCCCTTGAAGAACGGTCGCCATACAGCAGCACAGATATGGAAGCATTCGGAATTTTCCGCTTTTTATGCATACATCACGTCCAAGTTCTATGTACTCCTTCGCCTCCTCGAAACGAAGCTGTTCATTAAGCCACTTGGCGAGATTGCACAGAATCATCGGGTATCTGATACTGCTGACTCCGGTTACGGAATACTGTTCTCTCAGTGCATCCGTAAGATTTATCATAAGGTTGAGTGCCGTGATACGCTTTCCGTTCCTCCAATATGATACAGCCATCACGTTAATGACATTCACTTCCATATCAGTCATAAAAAATCTAATTTTCTTCGATTTATCAAACTGCGGACAGGTATACCTGATTGCTTCCTCCGTCATACTGATTGCTGTCTCATATTGTCTGTCTATAAAACACTTCTTAACTGCGGTTATGGTATCTGACAACTGCCTTCTGAATTTATTCTTATCCATCAGCTTCTTCTTATCCGTCACATACTCATACGCTTCAAGATACTGTCTGTTTGCCAGCATCCCTCCTACATTCCGGCTTATCTTATAAAATTCGTACTCCTCATTGGAAACAAATGAAAGATAAGCACTGCCCTCAAGTCCAAGCCTGTCGAGCAGTGCCATTGCCTTTTCCATGGTGGGGGTCTGTTCACTGTGTTCAATTCTTGATAGTGTACTCACCGCACATATTCCAAAACACAGCTCCTCCTGCGATATTCCGCGTTTTTCACGTTCATGCTTTATAACCGAACCAATCGTGTACATGATATTTTCTCCTTTGCCTAATCGTAATGTCTGTCACACCCGTCAGGCGGAAAAAAGATAATATCAGAAATATTTGTAAAACACCATACAAGCTTGTTACAGTTTTATTTCACGATTAACTGATACTGAATAGATTATACATTCCTTTACCTTCACCCTGCTGATCTGCTCAACAGCCCGCGCATATAATTTAAGCTGTTCGCTGTAACGTGCCTTGAGTATATTCTCAGCATTTTCTTCGTCAACTTTGTCCGTCTTGTAATCTACAATAACCATCTCACCATCTTCTTCAAAACAGCAGTCAATAATACCCTGTACAAGAATTATATCCCGGCATCCGCTGTATTCGCTCTTTAACGTCTCTGCCGGAAATCCGGTTATGAACTGTCTCTCCCTGTACATTTTGCCTGATAAAGCTGCATCTTTCATTCTTTTACCAAGTCCGGTCTTTAAAAATACAACAAGTTTATTCGGGTTTACAAGTTCTTCGTACTCCACGTCCATCTTTTTATCAAGAACAAGACTGTGAATAAATGCTTTCATCGAGCCGTAATCCGGTGAAACCCCATAATCTAAAAGCTCAAATACCTTATGGTAGGCATTTCCCCTCTCTGCACCCGGATTTCTCTCCTCACTATCTTCCAAATTCATTACAGGCTTGTCAGCCTTGACACTCACAAGCCGGACAGCCTCATTGTCTGCTTCATCTATGGCTTCATGCTTTAACTCGGATACTGAAAACTTACCCGGAAGATGTACCGCTGCTTCATTTGCATATTTAAAATTAAAGCGTTGTCTGAACTCATTCTCCAGCTTTTCATTCTCAACCTGAGCCTCTTTATTTTCATCAACAGCCTCAAACGCTGTATCACATGAATAGAGCTTATCTATGTTTTCAACAACCACAACGCTCGTCTTTGCCGTGCCGCTCTTAAAGAATGCGGGTGCCGCAAGGTCAAGATAATTTGTCGAATCATACACATAGCCGTAATCACCGCCACGAGACTGTGCCCTTGCTCTCCAGCCTGCCATCGAACTCCCGGCATCCTTAACCGCTCCGACAAGAATAAGCTTCTCCACAGCTCTCGTCAGTGCAACATACAGAATTCTCAGTTCTTCACCTATGGCATTTATCTTCATGCTTTCCGCCATCGCACGCTTATGAAAGCTCTTTTTTCTGACCCTTGATGCAACATCAACCATATCGGTTCCGATGCCGTAATCCACATGAAAGCCCACTCTCTCCGACAAGTCCCTGAGATTATACTTTTTTTCCATGTCAGCCACAAAGACAATAGGAAATTCCAAGCCCTTACTCTTGTGAATACTCATTATTCTCACGACATCATCGTTCTCTGAAAGAGTGTCCGCCTCCCCCATATCTATCTCATATTTCTGAATCTTGTCAATATATCTTAAAAAATTAAACAGACCGTGAAAGCTGGTGCGCTCGAACTCTGCCGCCTTATCCACAAGTATGTCAAGATTTGCCATCCTTCTCTTTCCGTTCTCCTTGGATGCGGCATATACAATATATCCGGTATTATAGACAATGCTCTTTATAAGCTCATGAATTGGTGTGAATGCTGCTTTTCTTCTGTATTCACCTATAAAATCAAGGAATTTTGAAAGCTTTGCGGCAAGAACTTCATCATAATTCCCGCTCTCCGCGTTCTGTATATATTCAAGCACTGCCGTATACAGGTCACTCTTAGGAGAGCAGGCCTTCACATACGCAAGCTCCTGTGCCGTAAGATAGCAGAAGTATGACCGCAAAGCTCCTGCAAGTGCAATATCCTGACGCGGATTATCTATGACTTTAAGTATATTTAATACCTGTGCAATTTCATAGGTACTGAAATATCCGTAAGCCGTACTGCACACTGCCGGTATTCCCGCATCATTTAATGCCTTGGCATACTCAGGTCCTGCCACATTGGCACTTCTTAAAAGAATAACCATATCACGGTACTGCGCTCTTCTGTAGCCCCCGGCACCGCCATTTAACGTCTCATCAAAAAGCATCTGCGGCTCATCCCCGGTGAGCTCCTTTATTCTGCTCACTATAATCTTTGCCTCAATGCTCCTCTTTCCAAGCTCCTCCCTGTCAGCAGCATCTGCGTTCACTGCAAAACTATTCTGTTCCTGCGCATCCCGTGCCAAATCATCTTCCTTCTGCGGACCATTCTCCTCCACCGCCGTTGTATCGCACACGATAAGCTCAACCGCATCGTCCGGCGTGTCAAACATCTTACCCGGAACCAATGCCGCATCCGCATCGTATTCCACACCTCCCAGACCTGCATGCATTATCGGCGCAAATATATCATTCACGGCATTTAACACATTGGCACGGCTTCTGAAATTCCTGTGCAGACATATAAGAACATTCCCGGCATCAGGACGCATCTCATAGGTATTATATTTCTCAAGAAATATTCCCGGATCTGCCTGTCTGAAGCTGTATATGCTCTGCTTTATATCACCAACCATGAATATATTGTTACCGCGCGAAACCGCTGTCAGTATAAGCTCCTGAACCATATTGCTGTCCTGATACTCATCAATATATATCTCCTCATACAACGATTGGAGTTCCTCTGCCGCATGTGTGATTCCCTCATCCGAACGCAGCACCTTGAGAGCAAGATGCTCAACGTCCGAAAAGCTCAGTATGTTATTCTCACTCTTTACCTCGGCATACCTCCCGGTAAACCTCAGAACAAGCTCAATAAAAGCCGTTGTCGGAGCGCTCATGCACTGTATCATATTCACATTCTGCTCGGCACTCCACGCAAGAAGCTCACTCCTTACCTTGTCGATGCGGCTCTTTAGTCTCTTTCTGGTATCCTGTGCTGTTTTTTTAATCTCCTCGTCCGAACCCTTAGGAGCACTTGCAAGCTTTTCAAAATTAAAATCAAGCTTATCTCTCAGTTCATCATAGCTTTCTGCCTCGCACACGCGCTCAAGCATCTCACAATCCCTTGAAAAGGCGGAAATATATTTCTCTATGCCCCCCGGTGCTTCAAGCATTGCGATAACTTTTTTGTGTTCCTCAACCGATGCCTGTATAAGACTCTTTACATGCGCCACTATAAATTTCACCACTGCTGAATTGTTGAATTCCTCAACCGATGAAATCTTATACCATTCCATGCATTCAGTAAGCCATCTTTCCGGATACGGGTGGCTCTGTGAAAATGTGTACAGCGATATTATCCACTCTGACAGGTTCTTATCGCTTTTTGCCGGGAGCTGTCCCTCCACAAACTCGATAAATGCAGGATTTTTTTCTGCATAAGCTTCCTCAATCACCTCATCGGCTGCATCTGACATCATGAGTGTAAGCTCACCTTCATCACCGATTCTGTAGGACGGGTCAAGGTCTATCGTATTGAAATAATTTCTCAGGATATAATTGCAAAAACTGTCTATAGTACATATAACCGCATTGTCTAAAAGGGCAAGCTGGCTTCTGAGTCTCCTCACCCTGCTCTCATTATGTTCTGAGGCAAGCACCGATGCGAGAGCCGCTCCTATTCTCTCTCTCATCTGCGTTGCGGCAGCCTTGGTGAATGTAACCACAACTATCCTGTCAATGTCCATCGGATTATCTTCATCTAACACTCTTCTGATTATTCTTTCAACCATTACTGCCGTCTTTCCGGAACCGGCGGCGGCGGCAACAAGAAGGTTTGAATTTTTCTGTTCTATTACCCTTATCTGTTCATCTGTCCAATTTCTTGCCATCTTTTTTTACCCTCTCATTAAACATCTCATAACACTCATCATCGTTTTTAAGCTTCGTCGGCTTTCTGTATCTTCCCTTATCCGGGTCAAAGCCGCACACCAGCTTGTACGGACAATAATCACAGCTGTCCGGATACGGATCAGGTTTCACCTTTCCATCCGCAATCTGACTGCCAAGCTCCGCAAGCTTCATGGCAGAATATCCACCAAGCAGTCTCAGCCTGCTCTCCGTAGTCGCTGACGACGTCTTTGCAAGACTTCCGTCCTTGTTATAGGCAATAGGAATATAGCTTGATTTTCCGGACTTAGTAATATTGTCCAGAAGTGCTATTGATGTAAGCTCCCCATTAACTATACCCTGTGGCTTCAGCGCCGCAAGAATGTTGTCCTCCGGATTCTCACCGTCCGCATAGTCAACTATCGGGTTGTCGATATTGTAATACATCGCCGCCCCGGGTATATTCTCACCCATCAGGCTTTCAAGATATATCATAAGCTGCAAAGACAATCCATCGTATATTTTTCCAAGGTCCAGCGTCTTCTTACCTGACTTATAATCTATAATCTTGACATAGCTCTTGTCAGCATCATGTGCATAGTCTATTCGGTCAATCTTGCCTGCTATCTGCATACCCTCATGCTCAAACACAAAGCTCTTCTCAAACTGCGACGGCACAAAGCTTCCCGCCGCGAGCTGTTTTCCCAGAGCCCACGCCGTGCGCTCTAACATTGAGAAAATCTTCTCCCTCATATACTCGTTACGGCTGCTGTCATAGAACACGGAATTATTGTAGTCCGTCATCGCGTACTCCACAGCCTCACGTATATAATCCTTCCGCTTATCCTCACCCACACTTGCAAAGTCAAGCTTCTCTTTCGCAAGCCTCATGGAATACGCCTTAAGTGCCTCATGAAACAGTGTACCAAGGTCGGCTGCTCCTATCTCATAGAGCTTTCTCTCCTCAAGAACCAGACCGTACTTTGCAAAATGAGCAAATGCACATGAGGCAAATGTCTCCATTCTGGATACACTTCCGCAAAGCTTCTCCCCGTACAACAGCATTGCTGCCTTGCGGCTTATCGTCTCGTCACTCACACTTCTGAGCATGGTGTCCGCAAGCTCCCTGTACTTTTTTGCATACTCCGTATCGGTTTTCAGTACATTTAAAAGTGCATTCTCCTCATCGCCCAGTTCTTCTCCCTCATTAAGGCGCGAGAAGATATATCTGAATCCCTCGGTGCTGTTGTATATAAGCTGTGTCGGCTTCACCACATCATCCGACTCATACACGGCATCAGGAAACATTCTTCTTATATCCGCAATGAGCTTTGAGGGCTTTCCCTCGCGGTTGATTGTAAATGTAAGAAGCTCTGATGGCTTGGTAAGTAAAAGATATAAATAAAAGCTCTGCATGAACGCCTTCTGCCTTGATGTAGGTGACAGTTCAAGCCGCGCAGCACTTAAAAGCTCCCTCTCCGCCTCTGAAAACAGACCATGATTGGTATTCACCTGCGGCACAAGCCCTTCATTCACCCCGACAAAGAAAAGTGCCGATATATGGTCAAGTCTCGTCCTCTCGATGTCTCCTACCATAACCATGTCTATCGTCGGTGGAATGATTCCAATCTTAATCTCATTAAAACCGGCATCAAGTACATCCGAAAAACCCCTTATGCTCATCTTTTCATCGCCCAAAAGCTTCCTTGTCTGCTCGAAAAGTTCTATTATATCACCATAACACTGCCCATATTCCTTCGCTGCCGCCGCCTGATGCTCTGTCTCCATCTGCTCCTTAAGATCAAGAAGCTTCTCATATACACCGTTCTCATCCAAAAAAGTATTGAGCGCATCAATGTAATCTGCCACATTACTGTTCTCATCATGAAATACCTTATACAGTGGTTCCATGAGTTCACAGAGCTTTGTTCTTACGGCATTAACCATATCCATGTCCATCTCTCTCTTTGACGGAAACCTTCTTCGAAAAGGTTCATTATACCTTTTATATCCTCTTATTCCAAGCGCAAGCACGTAGTTCTCAAATATATCAACCTCATCCCTGTTAATTGAGCACATATATCCTTTCAGGAGACGAAATACAGCTTCGTAGGAGAAGTCCTTCTCAATTACCGCAAGCGCGGCTCTTATGTATTCAACCGCCGGATTTGCGAGAATTGCCCTCTTATTATCCATAAATGCAGGAATATCGTTCTCAGCAAACACATTGGCAATAATTTCTCTGTAATCCTCCATGCTGCTTGCTATTACGCCTATCTGCTTGTACCTGACTCCGCTCTGCGCAAGTCTTTTTATGTTCGCGGCGACATACTTCACCTCAGCCTTCTTTCCGAGTGCTGAGTACACCCTTATCTTCTCCGTGTGACCATCATACCGTTCAAGCTTTCTGTAAATATTTGCCTCAAGATGGGCAAGCTCCGGACTGTTGATAAATCTGTACGGAACATCCTGACCTATATTCTCTCTTATAACCTTAACATGATTCTTATCCGCGCATTCGCCTATACGCCTCATCATATCATAGCTCATGTTAAAGAGCCACCTGTCACCATCCACGGGCAGTGTCACGGTAAAATACATGCTCTCCGCCTTATCAAAAAGCAGCTCAATAAGCCGATACTGCACGGGCGTAAACCCCGTAAATCCGTCAAATGCGATTACGGCATTCTCAAGCAGCTTCGATTTATCCGCATAACCACACAGTATTCCCGTGATCTCCTCGGTCGTAATATATTTGTCCGATATATATTCACGAAATTCACTGTATATAAGTGAAATGTCATTTAACTTTCTTCTAAGCCTCTCATGGTTGTTAATTCCCCCCTCATCCAGCCTTGTGCATGCATCTCCAAGCATCTCCGGCGTTACTGAATACTGTAAAAGCTCCGATATAACCGACTTAATCTCACTTACGAAGCCCTGGCTGTCCTTCGGTCTTATTATCGTGAGCTTTTTCTTATTCTCATCAATAATTTTTCTGAGTATCAGATTCTTTCCCGTATCATCTATCGGTGTGGGAATTTCTATTCCAAGTTCTTCAAACACTCTGTATGCAAGACGGTTGAAGCTGACAATATCTATGCTGAAGGTTCCATGTCCCGCGCTGTTCTCAACAATATTTCTCTGTGCCTGCATTGTAAACTGTTCAGGCACCACAAGAAAAAGCCTTCTGTCAGGCTCTCTCTCCGAAATATCAAGAAGCGTATCATATAACCTCTTCGACTTGCCGCTTCCGCTGCTGCCCGCAAGAAATCTGATTTCCATATTCGATAAAATCCTCCTCATCCGACACTGATAATGCAAAACATATACATAAATAATATCATGTTCACGGTGCATTATGGTAGAAAAAATTTTTATTCTGTAATATTTCTCTCCCCGCCTCATACACTATACAAAGCAGTAGTGCAAGGAGCCTATAATGAGTTCTGCAACCAAAATAGTTGTTTTTAAACTAAAGGAGCTGGTCATCACCGGTGTGCTCGCCCTGTTGGCAGTCATTCTGTTTATTCTTTTCATCATACATATCACATCAGGCTCGGCAAAAAAAAATGCCGATGACACGTTAAGTACCTTCACACCCGGCATATACACGGCATCAATCATGCTGTCCGGAAATACAATGGACCTTGAAGTCACCGTCGATTCCGACAATGTAAAATCAATCCGCCTTGTGAATACGGCAGAGACTGTCGAGACAATGTATCCTCTCCTCACCTCCTCCGTAAAATCCCTTGAGGAGCAGGTAAGACAAAAAGGAAGCACCGACGGAATAACCTACTCCGCCGATGCCAAATATACTTCTCTCGTACTTATAAACGCCATAGATACTGCGCTCGACAAGGCACGAAAATAACATCATTTATTTTTTAACTTTTTTAATTGAAGCCAAATCATCAAGCCATAATGTCCTGACCGCATCACTCGGCATACGAAGGTCCCCCCTCGGAGATACTGCAACCGAGCCGACCTTCGGACCGTCAGGCAGGCATGAGCGCTTGAACTGCTGAGCAAAAAATCTTCTGTAAAATGTATCAAGCCAATGATATATCGTCTCCGTGTCGTACTCTCCCTCAAATGCATGACAGGCGAGCCTGTAAACCTTGTGAGGCATATATCCGAACCTCAATATATAATACAGGAAGAAATCATGAAGCTCATAAGGTCCTACCAAATCCTCCGTCTTCTGTGAAATCTGTCCCTCTGACGGCGGCAGAAGCTCCGGACTTACAGGTGTGTCAAGGACATCCTCCAATATCTCGCTCAGCGACACATCCCCGCATGTATCGGCATAGTACTTTACAAGGTGTCTTACAAGCGTCTTTGGCACAGAACAGTTCACACCGTACATTGACATGTGGTCGCCATTGTAGGTCGCCCAGCCGAGTGCAAGCTCCGACATGTCACCCGTTCCGATTACCATTCCGCCCGACTTGTTGGCGATGTCCATGAGTATCTGGGTTCTCTCCCTCGCCTGTCCGTTCTCGTAGGTCACATCGTGTACATTCTCATCCTGACCTATATCCCTGAAATGAATTCTGACTGCCTCTTTTATATTCACCTCATACAATGCCGCCCCAAGTCTTTTGGTGAGTTCTACGGCATTATTATACGTTCTGTCAGTTGTCCCAAAGCATGGCATCGTCACCGCGGTTATGTTCTTTCTGTCGATTCTAAGACTGTCAAATGCTCTTGCAGCCACAAGCAGTGCAAGCGTGGAATCAAGTCCGCCTGATATTCCAATCACCGCGTTCTTACATCCTGTATGTGAAAGTCTCTTCTTAAGTCCCATCGCCTGTATGGATAAAATCTCTTCACAGCGTATATCCCTGTCCGATTTTGATGACGGAACAAAAGGTGCTCTCGCGTATAGTCTGTTAAGCTTAAGCTCGTACTCCTTAAGTCTGAATGTCACCACCTTATAACCATCATCAGAGTGTACCTGATAGGTGTTCATTCTTCTGCGCTCGTTCACAAGCCTCTGCAGATCAAGCTCAGCCACAGCTGTACCGTTCTTGAATCTCTTTGTCTCTGCAAGAATATTTCCGTTCTCACAGACGATATTCTGACCGCCGAACACGAGATCCTGCGTCGACTCTCCTTCTCCTGCATTCGCATATATATATCCACATACAAGTCGTGCAGACTGCCCCTCTATCAATGCTCTTCTGTAAATATCCTTGCCTGTCGTCTCATCACTTGCAGAGCAGTTGACAATGAGCGTTGCACCCGCCTGTGCATGGTATGTACTTGGCGGACATGCAACCCAGACATCCTCACATATCTCAGCAGCTACTACAAGATTTTTCACATTCTCACATGCAAAAAGCATTCTGCTTCCCATGCTCACCCCCAGTGCCGTCTCCACACACTCATCCATTCCGGGCGTAAAATGTCTCATCTCATAGAACTCCGAATAGTTGGGAATATTCTTCTTAGGAACAAGTCCGAGAAGTCGTCCGTCACACAAGGCTGCCGCCACATTGTAGAGCTTTCCCTGATGCACATACGGCATTCCCACAAATACAAGCAGCTTCATTCCCCTGCTGTGCTCGACTATATGCTTTAAGCTCTCCTGAGCCGCATTAAGAAGCACATCCTGTAAAAACAAATCTCCGCATGTGTACCCTGTGATACAAAGCTCAGGAAAAACAAGCACTGATACCTGCTTTTCGTACGCCTCATCCATGAGCTTCATAATATTGTTCTCATTGTATGTGCAATCCGCAACCTTAATGTCCGGTGTTGCCGCACACACCCTTATAAATCCGTCCTTCATGTAGACCTCCTAATTGATAAGAAAAGAAGAAGTAAACTTTTTTAGAAGTCTCCTTCTTCCCTTCCCATCACAGCATGTAATCCACGCTATCTCATTCTTGAATTATTTCCGTTAGCATTGTTTCCGTCGATGTCATCGATGACAGTCTCAATCTCATCAAGCCCGTCATTAATCATATCGCCCACACCGTCTATGATGTTGCCATCGCCGTCGGTGTTAGTCTCTTTTTCATTGTCTGTCGTACCGTTTCCGTTATGGCTGTTTCCGTTGTTGGAATTGCCGTTCTGCGTTGTACCGTTGTTGGTATTGCCTGTTGTGGCATTGTTATTGTTTCCGGTTGTTGTCTGGCCGGTTGTATTTCCATTACCAGTTCCCTGTTGGCTGCTCCCATCATTGAAACAGCCCGTCAGACCGAAAACGCCGATTACCGATATTACGGTGCATACCAAAAGTAATTTCAGCTTTTTCATAATAATCTCCTTTTCATACTTGATTGATGCCGCGTATCCTAAATAACACAAATGCGCAAATCTATTCATAACAGTAGCAATATGCTGACGCAATTTGCTGAAACAGCATGCTTCTGATACTCTTAGTATGTTCGGAAATATATTATAATAAATATGCAAATTTTGTTAAAAACCTAGCCGATAACTTCCTTCATTGTATATCTTCCCGCCGGCTTTCCCGAAAGATACTTTGCAGCCTCGATTGCTCCCTTGGCAAACACGGCCTTGGAGTAAGCGGTGTGCTTTAACTCAATTACTTCATCCTCACCCGCAAAGATAACCTCATGCTCTCCGACGATTGTACCGCCGCGCACCGCACTGATGCCTATCTCATTGTCTGTCCTCTTCTCTCTTACCTGACTGCGGTCAAACTTATAGGTGTACTTATTGTCGTTGGCTGCATTGATGGAATCCGCAAGTGCAAGAGCCGTTCCACTCGGCGCATCCACCTTGAGTCTGTGATGCTTCTCAACAATCTCAATGTCAAAGCCTGCTGCTGAGAGAAGAGGTGACACATCCGCAAGAACCTTAAAAAGAGTGTTGATTCCAAGTGACATGTTGGCTGACTTAAGAACAGCAACATCCTTAGCCGCCTCCTCAACCTTGTCAAGCTGCTCCGGTGAAAGGCCGGTCGTACATAGTACAACAGGAACCTTCTTCTTAACGGCATAATCGAGAAGGTTATTGACTGCTCCTGCCGCTGCAAAGTCAATAATGACATCCGCATCTATTCCGCACTCAAAAATTGAGCGGTATACAGGATACGCATTGTGTCCGTCATCATGCGGGTCAATTCCCGCAACAATCTCTATATCTGAATCAGCTGCGACAAGATTGGATATAACCTGCCCCATCTTGCCGTTACAGCCGTGCATAATTGCCTTAACCATTATTTTTTCCTCCAGGTAAATTTTTTATAGAATCCCGTAGTTCTTCATCGCTGTCTTGAGCTTCTCAACATTAGCAGGCTCCATAGGCGAAAGAGGACGTCTTAGAGGTCCTACATTCCATCCCATCAGATTCATGGCTGTCTTGACCGGAATAGGGTTAACCTCACAGAAAAGCGCATCCACAAGCTCTATGGCCTCAAGCTGCAGTCCGGCACTTGTCTTTACATCTCCTGCAAGATATGTCGCAACAATGTCATGTGTCTTCTGCGGTGCAACATTAGAAAGGACGGATATGACTCCCTTACCGCCAAGTGAAAGAATCGGCACTATCTGGTCATCATTGCCTGAATAGAGGTCAATTTCTCCGTTGGTGAGCGACATAAGCTTCGCTACCTGTGAAATATTGCCTGTGGCTTCCTTTATTCCGACCACATTGTCAATCTCCTTGAAAATTCTTGCAGCAGTAGGTGCTAAGATATTGCAGCCCGTTCTGCCCGGCACATTGTACATAATAATAGGGAGGTCAACGCCCGCTGCTATCTCCTTATAATGCTCGTAAAGACCGTTCTGTGTAGCCTTGTTGTAATAAGGTGTTACAACCAAAAGACCATCAACCCCTGCCTTCTGTGCCTCTGTTGAGAGATATACGGCTGTCTCCGTACAGTTAGAGCCTGTTCCTGCTATAACAGGAATTCTCTTGTTGACTCTCGCACTGCAAAAACGTATACATTCAAGATGCTCCTCATGTGTAAGTGTGGAAGCCTCACCTGTTGTTCCGCATATTATGATGGCATCAGTGTGATTCTTAATCTGGTCGTCGATAATCTCTCCGAGCTTGTCAAAGTTAACCGACTTATCCTCATTCATAGGTGTAATGATTGCAACTCCCGAACCTGTAAATAATGACATATTTTTCCTCTTTTCCGCACTGCCATATGTGTCAGATTCATGCCGCAGTGCTGACATTAAATCTGCTTTAACTGACTTTCGCTAAAAGAATGTGCCTTGGCACATTAACGCGGAGCGTTTTTTGTATAATTAGGAACGAAGTTTCCTATTATACAAGAAAAGGACTGACGAAAAGCCAGTCCTTAAGGTTCCATTCCATGTAACGGACTATGTATGTTCCGATACAAACAAAACTTCAAGTAGCTCTCCATCAAATCAAGTATGATGACAGTCACATGGTTCTTAACCATGTGCCCAGTCGGACAGTCCACAGACTCTTCTGTCCGCTTCGGCACCGCTTCCTTTCATTCATCTTCCTCCATGTCTGTCATGTCCGATGAAATACTGATAACCGGTGCAACCTCTACCATAAATATATTGCTATGATACCATTATATGTCGTATTAGTCAATATGTTCAGAGAAATTTGATTAACGTCTCTTTCTCTTCGGCTCCTCGTCATCCATGCTCTGACGGTTCTTATTCTCTCTCTTTTCGAGGCTTTGATTGTATCTGTTATTTTTCTTAATTGACATTGATGCAGCAACTATGAGTGCTATCATCAGTACAATCAGTACAAGAAGTACTGCTATTATCCAATCCATTGATTTTTTCTCCTTCTTTATATCAGAACTGTCCGTCGACTGTCCTTCAGCCACATCACTCTTTTTCTGTGAATCAACCGATGTAGTGTCATTGGTTGTTGATACGGTTGTCTGCGTCTCTGTATTCCCTGCATCTGTCTCCGCCTCAGATTCGCTCTGAGTCTCTGTTGTCTCAGACTGTGCCTCGGCTGTACTCCCGGCTTCCTGCAGGGTTGTTGTCTCCTCAGCGGCCGTCTCCGTCTCAGACTGTGCCTGTGTTGTTGCCTCAGGCTGCGTCGGCTTCTCACTGTTCTCAAAACCGTTGCTCGTATAAGGTGAGCCGGACACACCTGATATTGATACCAATTCAGGATATGTAAATATGTCGGCATAGTCGCCTCGTATCTGGTAGAGATAATCCGAATAATTTCCCGCATCGGCACCCGGATCAAGTCTTATGAGAAGCGAGGCACTAAAGCCGTTGTGTGATACATTCACATACTGTCTGCCCTCATAATACGGATCTATGTCACCGATGGTGTATCCTGATGTCATCTGTCTGCTTGTTCCGTCACTATATATTGCCTTTACGATAACCTTGCTCTTATCTATTGCTGCAATCTGCTCAGAGCTCTTATAGACTGTAGGATTAATTCCTGACGATACTCCCACCTGAACTACCGGCTTCGTCGTAAACGTACAGCTTCCGCTTGTCCCGTCAGCGTATGTATAAGTGACAGTCGCCGTACCTGCGTTCACTGCCGTGATAAGCCCGTCGCTTCTTACATGTGCCACATTCTCGTCAGAACTTGCAAAGCTTATGCCGCCGTCCTTCTGATTGGCAGGTATAAAATATGCACTGTAACTTCTGTCAAGCTCGACGCTCTGACCATCGCTTATCGTTCTCTTAGATAAGCCGAAATATTCTGCAACCGCCGTCGCATCAGCGACTCCTACCTTTCTCTGATTCTCTGTCTCATGTATGAATGCCGCATCCGATGAGTTGCTGAGAAAGCAGTGCTCTGCAATTATCGTTGGAATGCCTGACTTAACTCCCTCATCGATAACAGTATAATAATCCATTGAAGGATTGGCTCCGGAAGGTCTTGTAAGGTATCCGTTGCTGAAAAGCCCAAGACCCGCTGCCTGTGCGTAGCGCGCCATATTGAGACACAGGTTTTTGGTTGCATCAACATATCCGTCGGCCACCGAACCATACGCTACAAAACCGTTCGTCGAAGCAGTCGAAGATGAATTATTGTGAATGCTTATGACAAAATCCGCTCCGACTGACTTTCCCATGTGCGCTCTTGCGGTGTTGGTGTTCCACTCATTATTTGCTCTGGTCACATACACACGGACTCCCGCGTAGGTCTCAAGCTCAGCCTTCATGTACTTTGCTATATTCCAGTTCAAATCACTTTCATTGTCACCGGTGCTTCCGGCATTTGCTCCTCCGTCATATCCGCCATGTCCCGGGTCAATGACAATCACTATGTCTCCATTTGAATCCTTTGCATATACCTTTTCGCCCGATCCTGCAATACCGCCGGCTGCCGTCAGAACAAATACCAGCAGCATTGCCGTTATCCTGTTTAACTTTAATCTGATTCTGTTCATTGCTATCTGCGTCTCCTCTTGTTTCTTCTCGAATGTCTCCTTCTGCTCGTTCTGTTTTCAAGAATAAAAATAACCGTCGCCAAAACTATGACTATCACGATACCTGCCGCCATTTTCACAACCATCATGATATCAAAATCCGTTGTCTCCTCCCCTGAATTATCCGATGTCTCAGGATGGATTACAGGCTCCGTCTCCTCCGTACTGTCAGTTATGCTCTCTGTCTCGGCAGTTGTCGTCTCAGGCTCTGTCTCCTCCTTAGATGTCACCTCAGGGATATAATCCTCAGTCTGGTATATCACTCTCAGCAAGCCATCAACAGCACCATATCTTATGTCCAAATCCTGTATCCCCGGCTTGCCGTAATCAACGCTTCCAAGAATATCCGGCTTCACCTGCATCACGGAGCCATCACTGTACACTATATTCGCTGAAGCATTGTCAAGGTTAATCGCCGTGAACTCTTCCGCCGTCTTATAGAAGGTCGGGTCAATAAATCCGGTGATTGTGAGCTGTTCGGGTATTCTAACGGTTACATCAATGCTTCCCTTAGTTCCGTCGGAGCATGTATATGTCACTGTCGCCGCTCCGCTGTTAACCGCCTTAATATTACCGTCCGAATCCACCGTAACCGTGTTGTCGTTGCTGCTTGTCCATGTAACACTTCCTGAAAGTGATGAAGTATCAACATTCACATAATAGCCCTTTTCAAGCTCCATTGTATGTGTATCTGCGACATCTGCAATATTCTTTTGAAGATTGAAGTATGTCACAACAGCATCGGCATCAGCCTTTCCGATAAGCGCAATCTTCTCATAGTCAAGGCTTCCATCCTCGTGTGATATGAAAAGTACGTCCTCCGGATTGCTCATAAAACAATGCTCTATAAGCACCGTCGGAACTCCGGCGCGCATGCCTTCTCCCATAATAGTGTAGAAATCCTCTCCCACATACTCTGTTGAATTTCTTGTCTGTATTCCGTTGTTCTTAATTCCAACCTCGGCAAGATTATTGAGAATATAATTACCCATATCCGCCGTCATCGTGCTGTATAGAGGCAGAACCGATGTGAATACTATCGCACCTGAACTTGTGTCTGTTCCACTGTTATTGTGAATACTTATTAAAAAGTCCGCATTGAGCGATGCCGCAAGCATAGCCCTTCCGTTCTGTGTAATCCACGCATCCTCAGGTCTTGTAAGATACACCCTTACGCCGTCATACTGCTTTAATGTATCCATCATCGCCTGCGCAATCTCATAGTTGGCATCCTTCTCCTGAACACCATTAACACCTATCTTTCCCGGGTCGCTTCCTCCATGTCCGGGATCAATAACTATCACAACATTACCGTCTGCATCCTTAGCAGCCACATCAGTACGCAACGCGGCATTTCCAAGTATGAACGCCGCCGCCATAACTGCCGCGTATGAACATATTTTTTTAAATCGTCGTATCATTTTTTCTCCAATCTTCCTTTACAGTACAAGTATATACTTAAAAATAAATTTTTTTGTAAACCCAAGACGACAATACACCATGCCGCGCACATTGTCAACATACGCCATCACCTGCATTACCTCGTCCTCAGAAGGCTGTCTGTCAGAGTACATTGCCTTATCGACTATTCCAAACGCTTCCTCGGCTCCATCAATATCACCGAATACAGTCCCGGAAATCTCAGCCATCGTCATGCTCTTTACATCCACCGCCTTTACATATCTAAGCAGTCTTGCATGGTAATTCATTATACGCCTTATACGTTCATCAGGCAAAAGACCGCATTCCTTATTATATAACTTTCCTCTCTTTTGTTCCATATATTTCTGCCTTATCAGCAAAAGCAGTGCGACAATTAACGGAAGCAGAACAAGCTTTAAAATAAACCACATAACAGCAAGAACAGGCTTTAAGATGTCTCCCGTCTTTCTCATAATATCACCAAAGCTTATGCCATCCGCTTTTTCCTTCTCCGATGCAGCCACACTCTCTACATTCCGTCCATCCGTCGCATCATTGCCATTACCGTCAATTAAAGTGCCCTGTTCCTGCTCAGTCTCGACAGTAGGTTCCTCAGAATGGCCTGTTTTTTCCGTCTCCGAAGGGTTCTCTGCCCCTTCCGTGATACTCTCATCCGCACTCTCGCCTTCTGTCTCCTCAGTGCTTTCCCCGGCCGCATTCTCATCACCCTGTGTGCCTCCACGTCCGGTATATTCATCCTGCCCTCTGAGATACTGCTCTGCGTATCCAGGTGTGGCATCAACTGTAATCCAGCCGATTCCGTCAATATACACTTCTATCCATGCGTGTGCATAGCGGTCGGTCACAGTCACCTCATAGTAATCCCATGTGTCTTTATAAAACTCACCATTACCCCTGATTGACACCCCTGATGCTGACACCGGATTTCCCGGATACAGACTTTCAGGTACGACATATCCCTCCACATACCTTGTCGGTATCCCGGCACTTCTTAGAATCATAGCTGCTGATGAGGCAAAATGTGTACACAGTCCTTTCTTTTTTTCAAACAGAAAGTACTCCACGTAGTCCTTTCCGGACGGGGTTGTACCAGGTGCCAGCGTATACTCATAATTACCGGCTAAATAATCCATAACATCCATAATGAACATCGCTCTGCCCGCGGTGGTGTCCAAAGAGTAGTCACTGCTCATTATCTTCGGGAACAACTCTCTTTTTATCCTGTCATCGCACGCCTCATCCGTTCCGAGATAATGCTCGTACACAAAACGTGTGTAAGCATCGTCTGCATCAGCAAGGACGCCGCCGTTGACCACAAGCTTATAAAGTGATGAGAAATTTCTCCACTCGACAAGTCTGTAGCTGTGGGTTATGTTATCCGCTCCACTGTCGTCACCCTCAAGCACAACAGCCTTGTCAGCATCAGCAAGCTCGTCCAGCGGCTTTCCATCTGCCTGAACCGCAGAAGCAGGAACATAACTGTTGCCATCACCTGAATACCAGGTGATATCTATATCATAGGCTGCACTTCCGATTCCCACGGCACCCATCCCCGTAAGCTCCGATACCGCCCTGTATCCTGCAAGCAGCGGTGTTTTTCCGGCAGACGACATCGCATCAAACATTGCCATGTTCTCAATATATGTCGATTCATCGATTTCCTTCCACCTTCTCTTGGTGTAGTCCGCCGCCTGAAATGCCTTCAGATAAATTATACCTCCATTTTTCGGTGCCTTTATCTTAAACACAGGCTCATCCGAATAACTTACCGTGTCCACCCTTCCTATAATTCCGGTTCCTACACTTGCATTGCTGCTGTCGGCAGTTCCCCTGTAACCGTCGATTGCAAGCTGAACATCCTTCGCCGAGAAAAAAAGTTTCCCCTTCATGCTGTTAAACAGCCACGGCACTTCATAATCCTTTGCCGGAACCGCTGCCATATATATCGCCGATATTCCTATAGCCAGCACAAGCAAAGGTAATCCTGCGTACATTACCGACGTTCTTTTCGCCCCGGTACGTCCGCTCCTCGCTCTCTCACCTTGTATAATCATGCATACCACAAGGCTCATAATCCCAAGCAGAATCCATTCCGACGGTCCCGCCTCAAGAGTTGCCGGATAAACATATGAAAAGACCGCTAGAAGAGAAGCTGCCGCAACACCTTTTCCATTTAAAAAGACCGACATATACCCGTATCCTGCCATACCACATGCGATATACGCAAAAAGCGTCTGATCCGCATGTTCAAGCATCCCCTCTGTGATGTATACATAGTACATCCCAACACCATAATACTCATTGAGCTCATCAATTGAAAAATTGACAATATAAGCCATTCCACCGGCTATCTCATCAAATTTAAGCCATACAGCCAAGGCAAGACCGGCTATAATCGCAATCCGTGCCGGAATGTGCCATATCAGCTTACATTTACACTTTATAATATACATGGCAATTGCAATCAGTGTTCCGCATACTGCACCTAAAATACAGTATTCCACCGGAAGCGTAACCGTCGCATATATCTGCATGAACTGCCATGCCGTGATTATGGATGCGGCAACGGAAATTGCACACAGGATAAATATTGAGCCTGTCTTCTTCAAACTCTTCATGCCATATCACCTCCTGACGATACAAGCACAACCTCGCATGAAATCATCTCAAGCTTATCACGGCAGTCATCCGGCACATACAGAACTATCTGCCTGCCGGCTGTCTGTGCACAGCACTCAACAATTTCCTCCGTAACATCAGGTGCAAATATTCTTGCTCCGTTTATACCGTACATGCTCATTGTGGTACGGTTAAATCCGTCCATCAGCCTCATAAAAAATATATTAAGCTCATTCTCTGATGAAATAGCACACCTTTCACCACTTTCATCGTTACCGTCCGCCGGAAGATATCCCGCCACCTTTCCTTTTTGTTTAAGCTTTATGTACATCATATTGTACATAAGCTCAAGCATATTATCCATCCTGTCCGCATCCTTCACAATCGCCGGACAGAATATATATACATTTTCGTCATCCTCCTCTGACATATATTCTTTCACCATAAGAGTTGACATTCTGCTGCTCAGCTTGTGATGAATATTCCTGATACTGTCACCGTCTGAATATTCTCTTATCGAGCTTATCTCACTTCCGCTCTTTTCTGCCGTATTTCCTTCATTCTCCTGTATTCCGGTCATGGAGTATATATAATCCCCGGTATTGACGTCAAATAAGCGTGGCAAAGACACTATCTTTACCACGCCCGGATTTTTAATTTTAAATCTGAATACACGAAAAAAATCATACAGGCTTATCTTATTAACCTCTATGCTGTAACAGCCACAGTGCTCCATCGAAGCTTTTTTTGACACAAAAGTCTCACATCGTCCACCGACCGCAAAGGTGAGTGCATTTTTTTTGTCACCTGACAGCATCTGTGCACTCATCACCGGAAACGGTGCCACATTTTTAATGCGATACTTTACCTCAAACTCATTCTTTCGACGAACATATACCGTATTATGCTCATATCCGCATTTTAAATTAAATCCGCATATCAGCATCATTGCAGCCGAAGAAATCGATGCTGCGGCAAAAAATATCAGCATAACCATTCCGTCATGTGTCTGATACAGAACATTGTATGTCAGTATCGCATACAACATAATAAAATAGACTATTCTTCTTAATGCCATCTGCTCAGTCTTTCCCCTTTTTCAGTCTCGGAACTGCCGTCTCATTTAATATCTCAACAGCCGTCTGAATCTCTGTAATCTTATTTATTCTCGCCTTTGAATTTAAAACCAGCCTGTGGCTGACAACATCGACAAACACATTCTTTACATCTGTCGGTATGCAGTAATCCCTGTCTTCACAGAGTGCATACGCCTTAGCCATTGCCGCGAGCGCAAGCGTTCCCCTCGGGCTCACCCCAAGTGCAATGTACTCATGCTCACGCGTAGCCCGTGTAAGTCTTACAATATAGTCATATATTGCATCATGTATATAAACATTCTCAGCCGCAGTCTGCAATGACAAAATGCTATTTTCATCAGCCACCTTCCTAACCATATCCAGAGGATTTACGCATGCTCTCGCCTTTAGAATGTTAATTTCCTGTTCTTTATCCGGATATCCCATCGAAAGCTTAATCATAAATCTGTCAAGCTGTGATTCCGGAAGCTGCATCGTTCCGATTGAACCTATCGGATTCTGTGTTGCAATGACCGTGAACGGATTCGGCACCGGTCTGGTCACAGAATCGACTGACACCCTGCGCTCTTCCATGACTTCCAAAAGCGCAGAGTGAGTCTTGCTTGAAGTTCTGTTAATCTCATCGGCAAGTAAAAGATTGCACATTGCCGCTCCGTTTCTGTACTCGAACTCCTGTGTCTTGGGATTATATGCCGAAAATCCCATAATATCCGACGGCATTACATCCGTCGTAAACTGCAATCTGTTGCATTTACATCCCATAGCCTTTGCAAATCCCATAGCCATGGTCGTCTTTCCCACTCCCGGTATGTCATCAATGAGGATATGCCCCTTAGCGATTATCGCAAGCATGACCTTCAGGATAACGTCATCCTTTCCCGAAACCGCCTTTTTAACTTCATCAATAACAGCCTGTATTGTTCCCTGCATTATTTATACCCCCATCTTTAATTTTCGTGCTTATTCGGTGACTGACTGCATATCCACGATAAGCCACTCACCGTTAATTTCAGCATAGTAATATCTTGTATTGTTTATATCCTGTCTGCTCTGTCCGTTGAGAGTAAGTGTCATATTCTTGACAAAATATACCTCAACCGAGAACAGCTCCGGTGTGTAGACAATATAGTTAGAAACCGCTTCATCGGTGAATACCGGCGTCTCATGTGCACTGTACATCCACATATCGTTGAGCCGGTAATTTTCCGCAAGCTCAAGATAATAAGAGTTGTCAGGAAACATATACGCTATAGGCGCAACGCTCTCACGGCAGCCCTCTATATCACGCGAAAAGAAATTGGAGTAGTTCTTTGCGTTAGTGAGCACCATTGATGAAAGTTCACTTTCTATGGCGGATGTCGTGAAGGTATCAATCGTAATATCACCATTCTCATCCGCACTGTACATAATCTGTTCACCCTGATTATTGTATATCACAACAGAAGGCTCATCAAAAAGTCCCTCCACATGGTACTTCACAAGCTGTGGCACAGCAACATAATCGGCTGCATACTTAAGTGAATCAATCTGAATCGTCTCACCTGTAAGCTCTCTTGAATCGAGCTTGACATTATTGATGAACACGCTGTATGTGTCAGGTGCCGTTATTGTTATTTCCTTGCTTCCCGTCTTATATACAGCCTCAAGCTTCTCAACCTCCCACTTCTGTTCTGAGAGTATGAACATGAGCTGTCTGTTTGAAGCTTCATTAAGTGTGAGCTTTGCAACAAGAGTATCATCCGCATATATATTATATACAGGCTGCTTAGCATCATAGCTTGCCTGAGCTTTCTCGTAAGTTATTGTCTTTCCCTCTATATCCTCTTCGTATCTGCTCTTATATATGTCCGCATTCTCAAAACGGTTTCCGCTCTGCTCGAAATCCATGACGTCGAACACGCTTCCGTCATCAAATCCCTTTAAGAAGCTTTCAACCGTGTATTCCGGCTGTGAATTTTCATAAATAACAAGGCTTTTCCTGACATACGATATTACAAATACCCAGAACAATACCATAACTGCAGCAAATATTGCAAAACCAATCCAAAAAACAGGTACTTTTTTCTTCTTCGCCATCGCTTATTCCTCCCTCTCTTCCACTACAAAGGCAGTCGGCAGACGCCATGAGGAAGTGGAATAATACAATGTAACGCTTGTCATCTCATATGCACCATTATAATACATCGCCGATGAGCTTCCACCGTCAAGGTTAGCTGCATTGACTGCACCATACTCCTGCATAATTGATATTAAATCCTGTGCCGTGGCTCCGAGATGTCCCGCTGCTCCTCTTCCATCCGTTACCAGCATCAGCACTGTTCCATCCGCACGCTGACCGATGGCTGTACGCGGGTTAGCCCCGCTTCCGTTTCCTGAAAGCTCTGTTGCCGTCCCGTTGATGATAAGCTTGGTAAAATGATTATTGTCACCATCATCAATATCCTTGAAGCTTACCGCATCCCTTATTTTATTTTCCGCAACAAGTGCCTGAACCTGCTCCACACTCATGCTTCCGATGTCCATAATCATAAGAATGTTGTCCTCGGTAAAGCCCACCATTACATCGCCGGCCTGAGGGCTGTTATACTGAATCTCACCGCCGCATACTACAAGCCCCTTAGGTATTCCGCCCCAGTTGCCTTCCGAATAATACTCTCCACCGTTAATTCCGGCAGCATAATTTCCACGCTGTACAAGCTGTTCGAGAGTCTCGCCATACTTGCTCTTGTTAAAATCAGACCATGGATATATTGTTGATAGCTTAACTCTTGCCGGGTCATTTATTATGAGCATCTTTGCAAAGAATGAACGACCTGAAATCTCCACGATCTCCATACCGTTTATGTCAAATTCCGTGCTGCCGTCATCTTCACCTGCCGTAGGAATCTCAATAAGGTCAGGATTGACATTCTCCTCATTTCTGACCATTCCGTTCCTGTTCGTGATGGCAAGAATCTCATCCTCATCAAAATACCATGATGCAAGAAATTTCATCTGACCTGTCTCAAGAATCGTGGACACAAAAAGGTCTCTTGCCGCCTTGGACGGTCCGTGGCATATCGTCCATAATGTCATATATGCACCGACAAAGGTTACAACAAGGAATGTAACCATACAGAGGCACACCTTTCCCACAATGTTAAGTGCCTTGTTCTTCTTTTTGGTCTTTTTAGGTGATGTCTTTCCTGATGGTTCGGAATTTTTCCGTACCGGCTTTCTTCCGGCTGTATGTGCCTGTGTTCTGTCCGGCTGCACTTTGGCAGCCTTTACACCTTTGTCCGTCTCATCCATGTTGACATCAATAAGTTCTATATCCTCTTTCATTTAGCCTCCTTAAATACCCATCTGTGCTGTATCTGAAAGCTTATCATAAACAGCACAATATCAACCGCGAGCTTTAACACAACCTCAAGGAATGAGCCTGCCCTGCAGAGTGAACTTAAAAGAAAAACAAGTCCATAGGAAGCTGCAGTCTGGAAAACACATAATATATAATATCTTGCAAGCGAACGTCCCACCGATGCCTTCGACTTAAATACCGCCTTCTTGTTCATCGTGTAATTACATATTGAAGATAAAGCCCTCGCCGCGAATGTTGCAATGAAAAGTCTGAGACCCCTCTCTAAATTTTGCCCGATTAAAAATACGAGAAGCGTATATAGCCCGTAATCAATCAAAAACGAAGCCCCTGAGCTTAACATGAACTTAAATATTATCCTGTATATCTTAAGAGAGTCCTTAATCGGATTGAAGTGCGTTGAAGCATTGTCTTCAAGATAAACGGTCTCTATCCTGACCTCCTCCATACCGATATGGTTCTGCTTAATCGCAAAGAGCATCTGTGTCTCATACTCGAATCTCTCACCCTCAACCTCGCACATAAGCGGAAGATACTGTGACGGTATAGCCCTAAGACCTGTCTGCGTATCTGAAATCTTTATTCCACAGAACAATCTGAATACAAGGCTTGTACTTACATTTCCCACTCTGCTCTTCCAAGGTACATTCTTCTCGGAAAAATCACGACAGCCAAGTATAACCTTGTCACGACACTCCAGCAGCTTTACGGCGCATGCCTTGATATCCTTTATCGTGTGCTGGTTATCACCGTCAACCGTTATGACTCCCGCCGTATCCTTCCTGTTCTCAACAACATAAGAGAATGCCGTCTTAAGTGCCCTTCCCTTGCCCTTATTTACATCATGTGTGAGAAGCGTAACTTCCTTGTTCGCCGCTGCCAGACGGAAAGGCTCAAGATGAGCCTCATCGCTTCCGTCATTAACAAGCACTATATCCTTAAAGCCTGCCTCGATAAGTCCGTCAACAACCTTGTTAAGCTTATCATCCGGATTAAGAGACGGCAGTACAATCGTTACGTTCAAAAAATCCCCATTCATATCCATATCTTATTATCCTCTAAGGTGAACAAGACGTTCCTTAACCTGTTCCATCATCTGGGTATACTTTTCGAGCTTATCCTTCTCCTCCTGTATCTTAGCGGCAGGAGCCTTGCTGACAAAGCGCTCGTTAGAAAGCATACCGTTAACTCTTGCAAGCTCACCGGTAAGTCTCTTTTCCTCTGCCTCAAGACGCTCTATCTCCTTGGCAATATCGACAAGCTCCGCAAAAGGCATATAAATTGTTCCGTTAGGTATGACAACCGATACAGCATCGGAATCTATGCCATCCTTGCCGTCCTGTATAATTACCTCGCTCGCATATCCTAAAGAAGCAAAGAACACCTTACCGTTCTCAAATATTTCTCTGAGTGCCGCATCCTGTGAAACAACATACACCTTTGCCTTGCGGCTTGGAGCAACATTCATTGAAGTTCTCATGTTACGAATGCCCCTTACGGCCTCCTTTATTGTCTCGATTGCATTCTCCTCAACAGGGAAATTGTATTCCTCCTTGTATACAGGCCACTCGGAAATCATGATTGACTCCTCATCATCCTGAAGATTGCAGAATATCTCCTCAGTGATGAACGGCATATATGGATGGAGAAGCTTAAGTGATTCGATGAGAACCGTCTTAAGTGTGTAGAGTGCCGCTGCCTTGGTGGTATCAGCATCATTGTATAGACGAGGCTTAACCATCTCTATATACCAGTCGCAGAACTCCTCCCATATAAAGTCATATATCTTACCTACGGCAACACCGAGGTCAAAGTTCTCCATGTTCTCCGTAACATCCTCTGCGAGAGTGTTAAGCTTAGAAAGAATCCACTTGTCTGCCGGTGTGAGTTCATCAAGGCTCACCTTCTTATCCTCAGCCTTATCAAGATTCATCATGATAAATCTTGATGCGTTCCATACCTTGTTGGCAAAGTTACGGCTTGCCTCAACCCTCTCCCAATAGAAACGCATATCATTTCCCGGAGCGTTTCCCGTGACAAGAGTGAGTCTTAATGCATCCGCACCGTACTTGTCAATAACCTCAAGAGGATCAATTCCGTTGCCGAGCGACTTGCTCATCTTGCGTCCCTGTGAGTCTCTCACAAGACCGTGGATTAAAACATTCTTAAACGGTACTTCTCCCATGTGCTCAAGTCCCGAGAACATCATTCTTACTACCCAGAAGAATATGATATCATATCCTGTTACGAGCACATCGGTAGGATAAAAATACTCAAGCTCAGGTGTCTTTTCAGGCCATCCGAGTGTTGAGAACGGCCAGAGTGCCGATGAGAACCAGGTATCGAGCGTGTCGGGATCCTGTCTCATAGGCTTGCCGCACTTAGGACATACGGCGGACTCCTCCTTGGTTACAACCATCTCACCGCACTCATCACAGTAGAATGCGGGAATTCTGTGTCCCCACCATAACTGACGTGATATACACCAGTCCTTAATTCCCTCTAACCAGTGGAAATATGTCTTATCAAAATGCTCCGGAACGAACTTGGTATCACCGTTCTTCACAGCTTCAATTGCAGGTGCCGCAAGCTCCTTCATCTTAACGAACCACTGCTTTGATACTCTAGGCTCGACAGTTGTATGACAGCGGTAGCATGTACCTACATTATGGCTGTAATCCTCTATCTTAACAAGCGCTCCCTCAGCTTCAAGATCCTTGACTATAGCCTCCCTTGCCTCGTAACGGTCCATTCCGGCATACTTAGGATAATCGTCAACAATCTTTGCATCCTCAGTGAGCACATTGATTACAGGGAGGCTGTGTCTTAAACCTACCTCGAAGTCGTTAGGGTCGTGTGCAGGTGTAATCTTAACGACTCCGGTACCAAATTCCATCTCAACGTACTCATCCGCAATAATAGGTATCTCCCTGTGAACGATAGGAAGGACAACCGTCTTTCCTACCATATCCTTGTATCTGTCATCATTAGGGTTTACGGCAACCGCAGTATCTCCGAGCATTGTCTCAGGTCTTGTCGTGGCCATCTCGATATATCCGCTTCCGTCCGAAAGAGGATATCTTAAATGCCAGAAATGTCCTGCCTGATCCTCATATTCAACCTCTGCATCCGAGATTGATGTAAGACACTTAGGGCACCAGTTGATGATTCTCTCTCCCTTGTATATCTGTCCCTTATTGTAGAGGTTAACGAATACCTCCTTAACAGCCTCAGAACAGCCCTCATCCATCGTAAAACGCTCTCTGTCCCAATCCGCCGATGAACCAATCTTCTTTAACTGGCTTACGATTCTTCCGCCATACTCAGCCTTCCAGTCCCATGCGCGCTTAAGGAACTCATCCCTTCCTATTTCTTCCTTGGTGATGCCTTCCTTTCTCATAGCCTCAACAATCTTAGCCTCTGTAGCTATAGATGCATGGTCTGTTCCAGGAACCCAGAGTGCCTCATAGCCCTGCATTCTCTTAAATCTTATAAGAATATCCTGAAGAGTGTTGTCAAGTGCGTGCCCCATGTGGAGCTGTCCCGTTATGTTAGGTGGCGGCATAACGATGGTGAAAGGCTTCTTATCCTTGTTCACCTGTGCATGAAAATACTTGTTGTCAAGCCACTTCTGATAAAGTCTGCCTTCAATCTCTGAAGGGTTGTAATTCTTTTCGAGTTCCTTTGCCATTTTTCATTCTCCTCTTTCATTGATTTTATGGATGAATTGTTATATCTGCGAAAAACAAAAGCCCTCCGCAGAAAATACTCTCTGCGAAGGGCGATTAATCTTACCGCGGTACCACCTTCATTGACTTATGATAAGTCCTCTCTGTCACGGCGCGAATACAATTCGTTCACCATGTCTGTCCTTGTAACGGGAACAAATCCGTCATCAGCTAATCAAAAATCAGTATCATACGAGATAATCTTCTTTCACCGACGCTGCTCAAAAGCTACCTTCCCATAAAGCACAATCCGGAAACGCTCCCAGCCGTGAATATATTCACTGCGCTTCCTCTCTGTAGGTATGCATTGTGGTACTCCTCTTCGTCATTGCATTTACATATCTTTAATATATACGTTTTTTTGAGTATTTGTCAACATTAATCTGCTTTTTTTCTCTTTTTATCCACAATGTATATCGCAATTATCAACATAACTCCTGCCGCCGAGAACACATACGCTGCCTTCCAGTACCATGGCTCAACATACTTTACCATAACATAGCCTGAATATCCCGGCACAAGACCGACAGACAGCCTGTTCCCTTCAGTCTTATAAGTGAGCATCCGCTCATTTGTCTGCATATCGTATGCCCTGTAATTGTCATAAGCCCACAGCGGAATATTGACAAATTCAACAACCCCGCCTCTGTTCTCACAGTAAAAGCTGATATAGCTGCTCTCTCTGACATAATCGGATACCTTGGTATCTTCGTCTCCGCCCGGCTCAGTATCACAATAATCAAGAACCCTGCTGTCATTGGCGCAGTCTTTATAAAATAGGCTGAGACCCGCAATAGTCATAACCATGATAATCGTAAAAATTATCATACCCTCTTTTTGACGTTCTCTACCCTGAAGCATCAGCAGACATCCGAGAAGCAGTGCAATGAACAGTCCGTAAATGCCTAAGTATCTCCATGAATACTGTATAACCACAAGCTGCTTTCCAACCGCCCCAAGCAGGCTTTCAAGTGCATCCCACGGAAAATAGATTGTAGAGAACAATATGGTCATAGCCGCGAGTGCGAACATTATGCAGCCCGCCTTTTTGTATACTGCTCTTTCATCCGGAAACTTATTCCTGTATATATAAATCAGGAAATAAACCATGCAGAAAAGTGACGATAATCCGATACATAACGGCATATCACTTGCCACACCCGACGCACAGTGCCCTACCGATGTGAAGAAAAGTCCGAATATCTGGAAAAGCCTTGCACCCATGTACTGAATCATTCCTTCCTGATTCTTCACATTCAAATCCATTCGGTAAGAATCAATAAACGGTACAAGAAATGCCATATTAATCAGAACAATAAGTATAAGTGCTCTTGCAAGTGCCGTATATTCCCCAACCGCCTGCCTTACATATATATCCGTTATTCTGTATATTGACAGCGTGTATACCATCGAAGCTGCCGCTCCGGTCTTTGCACTTTTAAATATCTTCTTAAATGAGTAATAGCTGAGTGCCGCCGCCGCCAAATTTACCAGAAGCACAAATATGTTGTAACTCTCATAGAACGGAATACCCGTCAGATACAATCAAGAACCGCTATGGAGAGCAATATCTTATTCTTCATTATTTTATCCATAATGTTTTTCACTCTTTAGTCTCCTACACCTTCGTTTTTCTTCTGTCATTAAAAACAAAATACATAAGTAATGCAAAGCCCGCTCCTAAAAGTGCCATCCTCACCCACAGCTTCTCCAAAAGGCTCTTTTCCTTGTTAACAGTCAGTACTATTTTCTGCACCGCCACAGCATTGCCGCTCTCGTCCTTCTCATCGCCCAAAAGCTCGAACAGGAAAGTGTGAGTACCACCTTCAAGCTCATCATAAATGATGTGTTCAAGCCCGCTAAGCCTTTCAACAGTGTATTGTGTATCCACACCGAACATAATGTAGCGAATCTGCGGGTCGGCATTTGAGAAATTCAACACCGAGCAGAATATATCTATGTCTTTTGCATCCTTGGCAAGACTGACCTCGTATTCATTATCGCCTTTCTGAACAACCTCCACCTGACGCCCTGACTCTTTAACGCTCTGCAGCATGACCTTCAACGAGCTTATGTCAACCTGCTCATCGCTCTTTACATAAGAATATATCTTCCTTCCGCAAGGAATAAATACTCTTCCCGACTCATCCATAAAAGCCTGTCCGCCATCAGTCACCGTCCCGAAAAAGCCCGACTGACTGTCATAAAACTGATATGCCGCCTCACTTCCGGTTTCACCCTTCTCAAAAAGCTCCGAAAGCCCTATAACACATACGGCATCGCTGCACACCACATACAGGCTGTCATCCTTTATAAACAGGTTTTCACACTTTTTTCCGTCAAGCACTTCCGGGAGTTTCTTTAACTCCGTAAGCTTTCTTCCGTCATAATATGCTATTCCGTTGTCCGTCGCTATAAAGAAACCGTTCTTATACTCCGCAAAATCATTCACATTCTTTGATGGCAGTCCCGAGTTCTCATCTATTATCTCCTCAAGCTCTCCGTCCTTAAGCACATATATGCCCGCGCCCTCACTTGCAAGATACAATCTCTCCTCCGTCTTTCTGCCGAACATTCCCGCAAGTGCACCCGTGATATGCGTGTTGTAGAGTCCATCCTTCTCCGACAATTCACTGACATTGCCATCACTATATAATATAATACAACCGGACGCGGTAAGTATATACAGGTCATCGTCAATCACCTCAAGTCTGTTAACCCTTGTGCCTTCATATACACAGCTTCCTTCCTCATCGTACACACCCTCACCATACACGGCTGTATAGAGTGCTCCGTTCCAATATGCCATGTCGGTAATCTTTTTTCCCTCATACAGGCGTGTCATATCGCTTTCCACACATACATTTTTTTCAGTATCCACAATGACAATTCCGCTGTCGGCAGCCGCATAGAGAAGCCCATCCTTCTCATACACGGAATTGATACTGTCCATGTCATACTCAAGCTGTGAAAGCTCATCCACAAACTCAGATGTTCTTAAAAGCAGCACGCCTCTTTTTGATGAACTAATCCAGTAATTTCCCTGATAGTCCATCATCATATCCGTAAAGCCACTCTCAAAATCATCAAATGTACATTGGATAAATCTTGAATTTTTAAGGTCCTCAATTCCGTTATCCAATATATAATATCCGATTCCTCCATCCGAGAGCACCCATAATCTCGCATCCTTCTCATAATAAAAATTATTGACTGCACTTCCTGCTCCCGCCGTGCCTTCTATCGGTGCCTCAAGCTTATAAAGTATTCCCCCGTCGATATTATTCTCTGAAATCAGCCCGATGCTTCCGTCCGCCATTCCGATAATAAAATATCCGTCCGCGTATTCCACACTTGCCTGACCGACCACGGCATGCTCAATTCTGCCTGCCTCCTCATCACCTGACAAAAAGAATACATCACCGTCTATAGTTATTCCGCATACCATATCACTTCCGGCTGCAAGCGATGTTGTAAAAAAGTAATCCTCTCCGGTAAGTTCCGTCCTGGTATATCCCGCATCAGGATCAATAATAAGCATACCTCTGAGCGAGCCTTCATATATTCTTCCATCTGCCCCCTGTACAATCGCCGTGGCATAATTAGACACCGATTCACTCACATCATCAAAATGCTGAAAGCGGTTTCCGAGATAAACCGCTGCGCCATAAGTCGTTGTAGCGCACCATATTCCTCCCGCCCTTGTCTTTATAATGTCATTCACACCGTCGAAATGAAAGAACGGTCCGTACTCCATGAACTCACTTCCGTCAAAGCCTACAAGTCCTGCTCCCGTTCCAATCCATACAACTCCGTCATCCGACTGCACCACTGAGCTCACCTCATTCGACATAAGTCCATTGGTGGTATTATATATATACTGGCTGTAATTCTGCCATTCCATGATGCCGTCATCCTGTGCGGCGGTCTCCTGAATGTTTTTTTCGGCATTAACCTTATACGGAACCGCTGTCACAAAGACCAAGGCAGCCAGGGTAAATGCAATGGCTTTAAACATCCTGTTATTTTTCATACAAACACATCTCCTTATACATCTCCCATATCGTAGCTGTCCACAATCTGCATGATTTCGTTCGCATATTTAGGATTATTCTTTATATAATCGGTCACATTTGCCTTTGCCTCTTCAATCCTCTTCATGTTGTACTCCATCTGCTCTCTGAGCTTCTGCCGGCGCACATTAAGCCCGTGGCGCACCTCGACCATCTCCTTCGGATTGAACAATGCCTCAAGCTGATTCTGCCATATTTCAGGGTCATGAAGCCCGAGTCCTGCCAGAATAACCGTCAGTTGATCCGTTGCCCTTCCGAGCATACCTGTAGTACGCGCGTAGTGCTCTCGTTCCTTCTTGTCATCCAGATACATCTGATATGCGTTGGAAAATTCATAGGAATTCTTTACTCCGAACTTAGCATACTGATACTCTATATTATTGACCATATTTATATATTTAATTTTGACCTTATTCTGCAGCACAATTGCTCTGTTAAGCTTCTTTTCCGACAACTGCATAGTATAGACTGCGTTTCTGTCGAGAACAAACATAAACACCACGAACACCGTTATGAGAAAAAGGACAACTGTAAGTATGTAATTGTCTGCATCAGGAACTATTTTTCCCATAAGTGCGAGGACCATGAACACGGCTATCACAACAATCACACCGATAATTGAGATATTTCTCACGTTGCTTCGTCTGTTGACACAGTTCTCGATATCATCCTTAAGCCCTGTTTTTTCTGCTTCAAGTACATTTAAGTCATTTCGTATCATCTGAAAGTACTGCTCGTCATTCTGCATTCTCTTTAATGCATCCGGAAGCTCGTCCTCATGCATGCTGTAATAATTGTACTTTGATGCCGGAAGCCTCATCTTCCTTCTTCTGCTCTCCACCCTGTCATGGTTAAGCCCGAACATATCCTCAGCCGTCTCGGCAATAAGCTTTCTCGGCTCCTCCTCAAGCTGGTCTAATATCTGTATATCGTTGAGATATTCCGTGACCGAAGCATACTCTTTCCTGGCATCCTCGATATACTTCGACGACTCAATAATCTGCTCACACTGAATGCCTACATACTGTGACCTCTCCACTGAGTCAAACATCTGGTCACTCACGTCATCACTCGATAAAATCTCCTGCATATCCATATCGGATATATCATATTCTTTTTTCCTTTTCTTTTTTCCGAAAAGTCCCATAACGCTCCTCCGACTACCTGATGTACCTTAGATATTCCTCATGCCAGCCGCTTATGAGCTGACCTTTATCCTGCCCTGAAGCATCCTCATAGGCCGGAAGTTCTCTGACTGCCTCAGTGAGTTCTCCGTATTCTCCGTTAAGAAGCTTCCATGCAATACCGGCATTCTTCATGGCATCATCGCTTCCGCTAAGCTCAAATGCCTTTGCAAAACATCTGTGTGCCGTCTCATAGTTGAACAATCCTGCATATGCTATTCCCATGTTATTCCAGATTCCGCCGTAAAAAGCATCGCCAAGCGTCTCATCCTTACTGCCATATACAATCTCCTCATAACAGTTGATTGCACTGTTGTACCGCTCATTCTGAAGATAATTGTCCGCTCTCGCCTTGAGTCTTTCAAACGGATTCTGTGTATCAAGCTTTCCGATAAGGTCTCCAAGCCCGGATATCTCATCCTCAGTATAAAAATCTACATATCTTAAAACAGTAAGTACGAGTTCTGAAAGCTGCGCCCCTTTATTTTTCAACGTCACCAGACGCTGTGCAAGCTCCGGCTCCTTTATATTCTTCTCAATAAAAGTAAAAAGCTCATCACGAAAAAAATCCGCACCGACAAGATATATATCGTGGTACAAAAAATAACTTATCTCTTCTATCGAGTGGACATTGATGTCCGCACCCTCAATATAATACGGAACCTTAGAATATTCACTTCTGCACAGAATCATTCCACTCATAGCATTATATCCTCTTCAATTATTTTTCCGCTGCTTTTTACAAATTCTCCAAAGCCCATGTCCGTTATCTTAAGCTTACAGCATGAATCGCTCTTAAAATCAAGCGTGACATTTATTCTCGAAGCCTTGTCCTCCCTCACCGGAAAATCCGTTAGCGGAATCTTAAGGAGCTTCTTTCCTTTTCCGGTTACAGGTGATAAGAATAATTCGACCTCACGACAGTCATCAACAATAAAATCATACGAGCAGCCCGCCTTGTACCAGTTGACTCCCGGCCTTACAAGTCTTAAAATCTTATCCACGCCTCTGTCGCATATCTTCATCTCAATACCTGTTGTAATTCTCTCACTGCAGCCTATTATAAAATCCTTCAGTTTTCCACCCACTCTTGTCTCAAAAGCCTGATAGCATGCGCCCTTCGCATAGAGGTTCTGTCCTGCGAACACACGCCTCCTGTTGCAAAGGAAATTGATAAAGCGCTCACACGAGAAATCCCCTTCAAAGCCTTCGCCCGTAAGATATACCGTTGTTATAAGCTTTCTGTCAAAAAGCTCCCTTGAAACCGAAAGCAGCTTTTCTTCAAGCTCATCCATATCAATCGTGTAACCTACAACCTCTTTTAAATCTATCTTCTCAGACATGACAATCCGCCTGCCCATATCAGACATTGTCGCCATTCTGCAATACACAAGCCCGTCCCTGCCATAGTCAAACACGACATTGTCATTCTTCCAAAGCTCCGGTTTGCTGCTCAGTGCGTAGTACACAAATGACTCGACATGACCGGAATAGATAACCTTATCCTTGGAGATTCCGATAAGACCTACTGCCTCGTCTATCACATCAAGTATCTCCTCACAATAATCATCTGTCGTGATACATATCACATCCGGCTCCTCGTCACTACCGAACGCTCTTTTCGCCGACTGTAAAAGGAATGTAAGATAGACTCTTATAAGCTGTGACGGCATCACTGAGACATTCTTTTTCTCCACCTTAGCTCCGCTCTTTGCCGCCTCTAAAAGACCGTCAAACAACACTCCCTCTCCAAGAGTATTACACGAGAGTGCCACCTCGCCCGCCATCCATCCATTATCCTTGCCGTATTCTTTAAGCACGACCGTCGGAACTCTGAGATTGGCCGCCGGCATCTGAAATGCCACCGACTCCGGCTCTCCCTTGGCAACATTGTAATAGCATACCTGTGAATATTCATTTCCAAGGTCAATTCCTACAATAAACATACGGGCTCCTCTCCTGATTGCACGTTCTATAATACCGGTTTAAAAAGCTTTACGGCTGCGTTCTGAAATGCATATAAATCAGAATGACTCGCTAAGCTGTCCTTATCGCCGACAGCCTTGTCCTCCATAATCGTGTTGAGCAGTTCATAGCGCCCTGACGCAACACCCTCAGTTGACGGTGAGTATTCAATAGTGTATTCCGGCGTAGTCTTCTCACCTTCATCCGATTCTTCCGTAATATAGTATCTTATTTTATCACCATAGAACAGTACAAAGCTCTTTACAAAAATTCCTTCATACATATTTTTCATATCCATCGCGATGTATTCAGTCTCTTTTCCGACCGCGTAGTGGATTACCACTCGATGCTCCGGGTCAGTCTTATACTCCACCGCCGTCTTGTCAAGTATCCTGTAAGGAAGTGCAAAATACCTTGAAAAATATGAAAAACATGAAAACATACAGCCTTTCCGTGACAGCTCCTCAACAAGCTTCTGTGCCATCGTCGCGCGATTCTCCGTCAAAGCTGCCGTCTCGGAATAGAATTTTAACAGTGCAAGCCTGCACACTAAAATTACATCCTTCTCAGTCCTTAATCTGTCCTCAATGAAGCCGAACAGCTCATCCGATACCTTTTCCGATTTCACAAAATACATATATGCATTGTACGCAAGATACGCCTCGACAATTCTCTCTCCTGCACCGTTGCCGCCGTAATGTGAGAACACATCGGCCATATCCTCACAGCTGCATCTGCAAAAAAGCATCTGACATATAAGCCGCTCCTCAAGCTCAAACACATCAATGCCCTGCTCCTTAGCCGTCTTCCACAGCTTATGCATGTCCGCTGCCGCTCCGTTGTAATGTATGTTGAGAAACTTTAACGTATACTCACTGTACTTTCCCTTAGAAAATGCATAATACGCAAGTCCAATCAGAAATGTATCAGGCTTAAACAGTTCATCCGACTCTATTCCTTTTCTTATATAATAGTCGCACAATCTGAGCACTCTCTTAGGATTCAGTCTCTCACAGCGCACTTTGTCAATATATGCATACGCCGCATCATATTTTCCATGTATTATAAGTGCCTCAATATACTTTACAAGCTGAGCCTCATCAAGCTTCTCCGGCGTAAAGATTCCCGCCTCCTGCTGTGCATCCAGCATTTTTTCCAAATCTTCGCCCTCATAATTATCAAAATAGTAGTCAATTATGAGTGCTGTCAGCTTATTCCTGTACTCTTCGGTTATCTCCGCGCGCTGTGCCATCTTGCCATACATTCTTATCGTTTCGAGAGAATTATCCTTGTAAGCACTGCTCTTCTCACAGAAATAAAGTGCCGGCATCAGCTCGTCCTCACAGTACGGCATGATAAGCCTGATAAACGCATCATTTGAATATACTCTCTCAAGCTTATATTCAACCGTATCCTTGTAAATCCGTCCGTTATTATCCTCAAAGCATATGCACGGCTCTTCTGTAAATATTCTTACATACGCCGTACCTCCGCTCAGAGCATACTTTTCATAGCCTCTGAGTTCCTTATGCCCTATTATTACATTTCTTATCGATGACATTTTGCATGTCACCTTATATGTGAAAAACACATCTGCTGCGGTTGCGGCGTTATTCTGCCCTATCATATCCTTCTTCAGAAATTCATTAAGAACAATTCCCGTATTCTCATCCGCTGTCCCGCGCGCTAATTCATCCCTCACAAATTCATCCATCTGCAGCGCATAGCCTGAATAAATCTGCTGGCAGTCATCGCGATTTCTTATGAGATTGGCATACAGATATGCCTTCACCCCGCGCTCAAGCTCATTATTATAACTGAAATACAATAATACCATCTTAGGCAGTGATGATAAATCATCCCTGCGTCTTGACGCAAGATAATACTCATACAGCTTTGTCACGCGTATATCCTTTTTAATTCCGCGCTCGTACCATTTGAGATATTTTTCTCCCGTCATTCCACCTCTGATAAGAATGCCGCATATTGCCTCTAACACATCATTATCCTGCGATATGTCATAAAGCTTCGTTAAAAGCGTATATAAAAGTCTCTGTCTGCAGTCAGCGTTGTATGCAAGTCCCGCCGCCTGCTTTAAAAGCTTTTCTTCTATAATGCCTTCCTTGCAGCCGTACAGCAGCACATGTATCTCGAACTCATTCAGCACACGCAGAAGCAGCGGCTGCTCATTGAGTATCAGACATGCCTCCAAAAACAGCACGGGACTTCTCATTCCCCTGTTAAACTGTTCCTTTATTCTCAAAAGCTTGAGGCTCTTATTCTTAGACATCTCGACATCAAGATAAAGTAAAATCCAGAGGACTCTCCAATCGTTATTGTCTCTCTCATATATATCCCTGACTGTCTGTGCCGTCTCAAGCGCATACGTTCTGTCCCTGTTGTATAACGTGCTTACATAGAGATAATAGCAGTAGAGCATCTGCCTGTTTTCCCGCTCCGCAACCGCTTCATCCCTAGCACAGTCGAGGTAATATTTTGCCTCATTCATCTTCTTATCGGTAATCAGAAGCTGACTCATTAACAGACAACAATATGGGTTATCCTCATCGTTTTTTAGGAGTTCTCCCACTGCATCCTTAGAACGTGAAATCCAGTCCGCAGCACCTATTCTGTGAAGCCTGAAATCCATATATGCCCGCATAAGCCCGGCAATACTGTGTTTTTCAAATCTGCCAATCAGCTTTCCCTCGCTCTCGGATGAATTATCAATCCTCACAATCAGCTCTTTTTTTTCAAATGGCGTGGAAAATACAAGACGTCCTATATTTTTTCCCGCATGAATCTTATTTTTCCGGATAAAAAAACGGTAATCAAGCTTACCTCCGGCAAAGTTCTCCTCCGTGAACATATTTTTGTCTGTCTCTATAAAATCACAGTCCGTCTCAACGCTCAGGATTACCCTTCCCCAGACATTCTTAGACACCGTAACCGACATTGTCATGTCATCATCCGGATATTGAATTGCAATCTCATCCTGACTGAGGCTTAAATGAACCTCACTCTTCTTATGAATTGCAATAAGGAACTCTTCAAGTGCCGTCTTTATATCAGCCCCTGCCATGAGTTCATTCCTAAGCTTAATGAGGCTTAAGTCGCCCTTTAAGAACACATCATTAAAATCCGGAGTGCCAAATATCTTAAGTGCCTGTACAACATTGTTCTGTGCAAGCGATGCAAACTGAAACAGGTTCTTTACCTCCCCGTTATCCGAATCATATCCGCCGGAAGCCACCTCGAACTCATAAGGAATCTCAATTTCTCCACCATTGCTAACAAGCACAAATGCACCTGTTATTCTGTCACCTGCTTCAATCCCTTCGGAATTCACAGTATATGCTATAACTGCTTTCTCTCCAAAAAATCTGTCCGTCTTTGCAATAACTCTGTTGTTGGTAGAATAGACAAGCCCCTTAATCTCTCTGTCTTTTATCTCCGATATGCGGAAGCTTCCGCTGTATTCCCTGTTCTTCCACACGGCATCACTGATAGACTGTGGCTCTGTCACGGCAGCTATCGGCTCATATTCAAATGCACCTCTCGCATATCTGTTAATCTGTTCCTTCAAGAGTTCTCCTCCAGTCGCTTCATGTGTTCACATATCTGCTTCTCATATCCGTTATCCGTCGGCTCATAGAACTTATGCCCCACAAGTGTATCGGGAAGGTACTGCTGCTTTACATAGTGCATCGGATAATCATGTGCATACAGATATCCTGTGCCATGCCCTAACTTTGCAGCACCTTTATAATGTGCATCCTGCAAATGAGGTGGAATAACCGCCGTCTTTTCACCTGCCACCTGAGCCATCGCCTTATCTATACCAATGTATGAGGCATTGCTCTTAGGTGCCGTAGCTATATAAGTGACTGCCTGTGCGAGTATTATCTGTGCCTCAGGCATTCCTATCCGCTCTACCGCCTGACACGCCGACACAGCAACCACAAGTGCCTGTGGGTCGGCATTTCCCACATCCTCACTCGCACATATCATAATTCTTCTCGCAATGAACTTGATGTCCTCGCCCGCGTACAGCATTCTCGCAAGATAATACAGTGCCGCATCGGGATCTGAACCTCTCATGCTCTTTATAAAAGCAGATATTGTATCGTAATGGTTGTCTCCTGTCTTATCATATCTTATAACTCTCTTTTGAATACATTCCTGTGCAACCTCAAGAGTTATGTGAATCTTCCCGTCATCACTCCTGTTAGTCGACATGATGCCAAGCTCCACTGCATTCAATGCGTTTCTCGCATCCCCGTTGGCAATATCGGCAAGAAACCCGGCAGCGTCCTCGTCAATCACCGCATCATACGCTCCCATCCCGCGCTCCTTATCGTACACCGCAGTGCGTATAAGCGATAATATATCCTCTTTCTCAAGTGCTTTAAGCTCAAATATTATGGAACGCGAAATTAAAGCTGAATTCACCTCAAAATAAGGGTTCTCAGTCGTCGCACCAATAAGAATCAATGTGCCGTCCTCGACAAAAGGAAGAAGATAATCCTGCTGTCCCTTGTTAAAGCGGTGAATCTCATCTACGAACAGTATCGTCTTTCTCCCATACATTCCCATATTATTCTTAGCCGCTTCAACTACATCCTCCATATCCTTCTTTCCGGCTACGGTCGCGTTAATCTGTCTGAAATCGGCACTGGTGGTATTCGCTATGACCTTCGCAAGCGTGGTCTTACCCGTTCCCGGAGGTCCGTAGAATATGATTGAGCTTAACTTATCCGCCTTGATTGCACGGTAAAGAAGCTTATCAGGTCCTATGATATGCCTCTGGCCGACAACCTCATCAAGATTTCTCGGACGCATGCGCTGTGCAAGCGGCGAATTGTCCTTCATTGAATTTTCTCTCATATAATCAAAAAGGTCCATCGTACATCTTCTTTCTACTTAATCACTATATCATCCACCGTCACAAATATGTAACCGCGTGCCTTTAATTCATCCACAATTCTCAGTGCTGCGGCAACTGATGACGGATATATATCATGAAGAAGAATTATATCTCCATCCTTTACATTATTAACGACATGTCTCACAACCGCATCAGCGTCAGCCGTGTTCCAGTCCTGCGGGTCAACCGTCCACAGAACTTTGTCGAGGTTAATCATGCACTCAAGCTCCTCATTATATGCACCGTATGGCGGGCGTATGTACTCGACCGGTTCTCCTGTTATGCGCTCTATCGCCTCACAGGTTCTTCTGACCTCACTGCATGCCGCCTCACCATTAAGAGTATCAAGCTTCACATGCGAAAAAGTATGATTACCGATGAGATGCCCTTCCTCCTTCATCCGGAGAACCAGTTCCTCATTCCCCTCTATATGTTCCCCCAGCACAAAAAAGCTTGCCACGACTCCTCTCTGCTTCAGCCCGTCAAGCAATTCCGCCGTGTATGTTCCATGCGGTCCATCGTCGAATGTGAGCGCCACAATATTCTCATAAAAAGTCGTAGACACAGGCATGCTGTCCCTCCCTGCATTCTTCTCGTATATCAACACAAACAAAAACAAATCAAGGCACAGCACCGTACACATAACCAAAAGCTTCTTAACCATACAAATCCTTAAAATAATCTCTTTCGATTATATGCCGCACAAGCTTGTACTTATCATTACTTCATGGCGTCGTTCTTCTGCGTAGTGCCCACATTGCCTTTGTCGTCAACAGACCTTGCAGAATCCACAAAGCCTTCAAGCTTCATATTGACAAATCTGTCCTCCTTAAGCCCCGGCTCCGGAAACTTATCCCTTCCCGAGCGGTCAGGCTTAGCCTCCTTCTTGCCCTTTCCGTTCCTCTGAACCTCCTCGGACGTCCTGTATCTGTGCATCGCAGTCAAGGTATGATAAACGCTGCCGCCGTTTTCTTCCGCCCTGACAGGGTCAACCGCCGCGTGATACAATATGTGTCTCGGTATCGTCAAGATAAGAAAAACACCGAGCGATATGTAATGGAAAGGCTCATCAAAATCTCCGACATTCACAACGAACATGGCAAGAAAGCATAACTCAACGACATCAAAAATCATATAGCCGAAGTAACTTCTTCCCTGCTGCCTTGTCATCCTCTCAAAGGCATTCATTCCGTACAATGCCGCAATATTGAATAATACGGAATATCCCATCATAAGTATCATCACTGACAGCTTATACCACAATGAGCCATTATGTCCCGTGACCGTCACAGCCACAACATAAGCAAGTCCCAATATAAGCAGTATCATATTGACCACCATCGTGATTAGCCGCATATCAAATTTCCTATTCTTTTGTTCCAATCCCATAATCTTCCTCATTCCGCCGTATCATAACGGCACCAATAGTAGTTAAACGTACAAATAAGCACCATCTGCTTATAAGCAATCATTGTTTATTGTAGCACATTTTTCGTTACAGTACAATATTGTAAATTTGCGGGGAGAATTATAAAATGTAGTAGATTTCAGATAAAGAATTTCAGACTATACGTTGTATATTTTAGCAAAATCATACAACTGCTCAGTTTCGGGTAAAAGCTTTAAAATCGTCTATCATAACACATTCAAGGAGGCACACCATGTACACACTTCCAAAGGACCCCGTAATGCTTTTAAGCTTCGTAAACATGAAGCTTCGCGACGAGTTTTCAAGCCTTGACGAGCTTGCTGCAGCATGCTCGATAACGGCAGATGAGATAAAGAGCGCACTTGCGAAAATAAATTACGAGTACAATGAGGGGCAGAACCAGTTTAAGTGAGGTTCAAAAATATTTGAGTGCCTGATGGATGATGTTTACATATAATTCCTCCGATGTACGAAGCATGGTATTCTAAGGACGCTGATAAATACGTCTAAAACTGCCACCACCGATGCCAATCAACCATCCATGGTTGTTGGCATCTTAGCCGGCATCCATGCCGTCTATGGTTAAATATTATACAGCGTCCTAAGAATACCTATGCTCCTCCCATAGTCGGGTTATATGTAAACATCACCTTCATGCACAGTAAAGTTTTTCTTTGGCTTTTGACTTCTTTAACATAAAAAGGTTCGTGCCGCTTCCTGTTCGGAAGCTTCGCGAACCTTTCATTTATAATTTTAAATATGCCGATAATTCTAATTGTGTATAACGTATTATGTTTATGTATATCGCAACTTTGGAAGAAGCTTAGTTGTTCTTAGTACTCTGCTCACAGTATAGCCAAATCCGGCATGGACGCCGGATTAGAAGCAAGGCATACAAGGATGTATGCTTTGCTTCGCTGGCGGACTCCTATAATAAATATCTCAGAGTACTTAGAACACCTTGCTTCGGACAACCATGCTGATATACATAAATATAATACGTTATACACTCATAGACTTCACTAACATATTTTATTCATTATACCGCTCTGCGTTTTCAGCCCACAGGCTTCTCCGTTCTCGCAACAAGTCCCTCCGTCCGGTCGACATCAATCACTATCTCATCTCCGGCATCCACATTTCCCGAGAGAATAAGCTTTGCTGAAAGTGTCTCGACCGTCTTCTGAAGGTATCTTCTAAGAGGTCTTGCGCCATATGCAGGGTCATAGCCGTTCTCGACAATGTAATCCTTGGCAGCAGATGTAAGCTTGATTGTAACCTCGCGGTCTGCAAGTCTCTTGTTGAGGTCTGCAACCATAAGGTCGATGATGCCTGTGATGTTGTCCTTTGTGAGAGGCTTGAACATGATTATCTCATCAAGTCTGTTGAGGAACTCAGGTCTGAAGCTTGCCCTAAGCTCACCCATTACAGCCTTCTCGCACTCCGGGCTGAAATTGCCGTTCTCGTCTATGCCGTCAAGCATGTGTACGGAACCGATATTCGAGGTGAGAATGATAATCGTGTTCTTAAAGTCCACGGTACGTCCCTGTGAGTCGGTGATACGTCCGTCATCGAGCACCTGTAAGAGCACATTGAACACATCAAGGTGTGCCTTCTCAATTTCATCAAAGAGCACAACCGAGTAAGGTTTTCTTCTGACAGCCTCAGTGAGCTGACCACCCTCCTCATAACCAACATATCCCGGAGGCGCTCCGATAAGACGTGATACGGAATATTTCTCCATGTACTCACTCATATCAAGTCTCACGATATTTTTCTCATCGTCAAACAATGCTTCGGCGAGTGCCTTTGCAAGCTCCGTCTTACCTACACCGGTAGGTCCGAGGAACAGGAAGGAACCGATAGGCTTAGAAGGATCCTTGATTCCTGCCTTTGAACGGATGATTGCCTCTGTAACCTTAGTTACACCCTCATCCTGTCCTATGACACGCTTATGAAGTATATCTGCTAAGTGGAGTGTCTTGTTTCTCTCACTCTCATTTAACTTTGATACAGGGATACCTGTCCAACGGGAGATAATCTTGGCAATCTCCTCATCTGTAACGCTCTCATGTACAAGCGAGAGTTCCTTCTGCTTTACAATATTCTCCTCAGCCTCTATCTGCTTCTTAAGCTCAGGCAGGCGGCCATACTGTAGCTGTGCTGCCTTCTCCAGGTCATAATTTCTCTGTGCAAGCTCAATCTGGCGATTCACATCGTCTAACTCCTCACGAAGCTTGCTAATGCGATCAACCGCTGCCTTCTCGTTGTCCCACTGTGCCTTGCCGGATGCGAACTCCTCTCTCAGCGAAGCGAGCTCCTTCTGAAGATTCTCAAGACGCTCACGGCTCAGATTATCGTCCTCCTTCTTGAGTGCTGCCTCCTCAATCTCAAGCTGCATTATCTTACGCTTAAGCTCATCAAGCTCCGCAGGCATTGAGTCAAGCTCGGTCTTAATCATCGCACACGCCTCATCCACAAGGTCGATAGCCTTATCTGGCAGGAATCTGTCCGTGATGTACCTGTTCGAGAGTGTTGCTGCCGCAACAAGCGCACCATCGGTAATCTTAACCCCATGGTAGAGCTCATAACGCTCCTTGATACCACGGAGAATTGAAATTGTATCCTCAACTGTAGGCTCGTCAACCATTACAGGCTGAAAACGACGTTCAAGTGCCGCATCCTTCTCAATGTACTTGCGGTACTCGTCAAGTGTGGTTGCACCGATGCAGTGAAGCTCACCTCGTGCAAGCATAGGCTTTAACATATTGCCCGCGTCCATCGCGCCCTCGGTCTTACCTGCACCGACGATTATATGAAGCTCATCGATGAAAAGTATTATCTTTCCTTCGCTCTTTTTTACTTCCTCAAGTACAGCCTTTAAACGCTCCTCAAACTCACCACGGTACTTAGCACCCGCAACGAGCGCACCCATATCAAGTGAGAACACTGTCTTGTCCTTGAGTCCGTCAGGCACATCACCGCGCACGATACGCTGTGCAAGTCCCTCGACAACAGCAGTCTTACCGACACCCGGCTCACCTATCAGAACAGGGTTGTTCTTCGTCTTTCGGGAAAGGATACGAATGACATTTCTTATCTCATTATCCCTTCCGATAACCGGGTCAAGCTTCTGCTGCCTTGCCCTCTCTACAAGGTCAACACCATACTTCTTAAGTGTGTCGTAGGTCGCTTCCGGGTTATCGCTTGTAACCTGCTGATTTCCTCTGACACTCTGAAGTGCTGTGAGGAATCTGTCTCTTGTTATGCCGTATTCCTTAAAAATTGCCTTCACCGCATTGTTAGGATATGCGATAAGCGTGAGGAAGATATGCTCAACGGACACATACTCATCGCCCATCTTCTTAGCTTCATCTTCTGCCGACACAAGCACCTTGTTGAGCGACTGGCTTATCATAAGCTGAACGTCACCCGACACCTTGGTTTTCTGCTCAAGCGCTTTCCTTGCACGCTCTATAAAAGACGGAAGATGTATTTCCATCTTCTCCACAAGCTTTGCAATAAGACTATCCTCTATGGTAAGAAGGGAGTACAAAAGATGTTCCTGGTCTACTTCCTGATTACCGTATTCATAGGCAAGCTTCTCACAGTTGTTGAGAGCTTCCGCAGATTTCTGTGTAAACTTATTAATGTTCATGGTGAATACTCCTTTCATTGTAAACATTTTAATCTATATTCTGTAAAAACATCTGCAATGAGTATGTACACTGCTTACGTTTGTCATGTGCACCTGCACAACTCCTTCGCATTTGTTCTAGATGTAATATAACACCTCTTATTAGCACTGTCAAGTGTTGAGTGCTAATTAAATTATAAAAAAAATATAAATAAAAAATGACAGAGTGTTGGGACACAGGGGTCTGGTCCCTGTCCCAAAGAAAGTATAATAAAATCAAAAATGCTGATTTATGTGGTAGTACGCTGTAATCCCATTTTGTCCTATTTTTTGATAATTTTTCGCATACCACAACCACAAAATTCATGTGGAATACACTTAAATCCCTTTTTTATATAAAAATTTTCTTTTTCCTTTTCAGCAATCAGTTGTACACTGGCTCTGCCGCCATCAGGAGTTCTATCATCCACATATGCCAACAGTAAATCAATAATTTTACTTCCAATCCCTCTTTTTTGAAATTCAGGTTTTACAACCACATCAACTATCAAATAATATATTCCATCTCCTATTAATCTTCCCATCCCAATTATGGCATCATTTTCTATGACAGTAACACTGTATAGACCGTTATTTACAGCTTTTATAACCTGATCTTTGGCAAAATTATTCCATCCAACAGAACTTCTTAATTCAATATATTCCTTATATGTTAAACTATTTTCACGATACTCCATCATTAAACCTCCAAGACAAAACAAACTTTTCAAACTTTGTTCTGCCAAATCTGCGTTTTTTACATATTCTTTTGCAAAATCAGTTTTCTCTTACTTCAAATTTGTTACATTATAAAATCTGCCATTTCTCATTACAAATTTAATATATGTACATTATTTTTACACTAAAGATATAGTTTGGGCAAGCTTTTTTTATGGCATCCTTACGTCACAGAAATAAATTCAGTTCCGCCGCAGTGCGTTCCTGCCATGAGGGCTTTTGTTTAAATTAAACAAAAGAGCACCGTAGCAATACTCACTGCCACGGTGCTTCAAAAATCAATGTTCAATTTTATTCGTAATGCTTTTTATGCTTGCCTGATGTATGTTCCTCCTCATCATTCTCTGCAGCGGCATTAACCTTTGTCTGTACTTTTCTCTTCTTTAACGGATGCTTTGGATTTTTATCCATATATATCGCTTCTTTCTATTATTATATTATTTTCAATTATTTTTCACACTGCTGTGATTCGATATTACGAATCACAGCAGGGAAATTTACAAGTTACTTTATAATGCTGCATTTGCTGTGCTAATTTCAGGACATTATCCTTCAATAGCTATATATCTATTGTTCTCAACTGCCTTGTTATCCTTCTTAGGAACCACAAGTCTTAAAATACCATCCTCGTATTTAGCCTTGATGTCGTCCTGAGTTACGCCCTCGCCTACATAGAAGCTACGGCTCATTGAACCTGCGTAACGCTCTTTTCTGATATACTTACCGTTCTTGTTCTGCTCGTCCTTATCAAGTCCCTTGGCGGCACTGATTGTAAGATAACCATTCTCAAGCTTTGCGTTTATCTCATCTTTCTTAAATCCAGGGAGATCAATGTCTACCTCGTAGCCTGCATCAGTCTCCTTCACATCTGTCTTCATTACATGTCCTGCATGCTTACCATACAGAGCCTTGTCAATCTCCGGGAATCCAAAGTCCATCCAGTCATCATTAAATAAGTTCTCTCCAAAAATACTAGGCATTAACATAAGTCATCTCTCCTTTTCATAAAAACAAACCTAATTTTCATTACCCTGTTTTCTTGGTTATTTTATTTTTAGAACCGGGATGTTTCAGGAACCTCAAGGCAGCTTCAATTCTTTTATTTACCTTTCTTTGTTCCTTTCCTTTGTTCTGAATACGTTATACATCTTTTTATTAGCAATGTCAATAGGCGAGTGCTAATAAAATTATAAAAAAATTATTAAGAATTTATTATCTGCCCTTACTGAGAAACTATTAACAAAATATCACTTATCCAGTTCCAGTCTCATGGAAACAAGCTCCTGATATCCGCTGATTCTTGACTTAAAACCCTTGGGATTGCGGCCAAACTCAACAAATCCGGCTTTCTTATAAAGCGCGACCGCACTTGTATTCTCTGCGACCACCTCAAGCTCTAACTGCTCATATCCGGCCTCCTTCGCACAGCTTATGCATGCATTTGTCAATGCCCTCCCGATTCCAAGCCCCCAGAATTCCTTTAAGATACTGATTCCAAATTCGGCTCTGTGACGCACCTTATACCTTGTTCCAAGTGAAGTAATTCCGGCATTACCTACAACAACTCCGTCCACAACTGCGATTATTTGTATTTCGTTTTCACTTTCTGACTTTCTCTTTAAAAATTCCTCTTCATCCTTAACGCCAATACTGATCTCATCCGCATATGGAAGCAGGCAGTCTGTCTCTTCGTGTGTAGCGATAAAATTCTCAAGCACAGCCTTACCATCTGCCTCAACTGCACTGCGGAGTATTGCTGTCTTTCCGTTTTTTAATGTAATCTGTTGTTCGTATTTCATGGCAATGATTCCTTTCTCAATGATTTCTTATTTTATCATTCTTTTGAGTAATTCTGCACGATACGGAAATTTCTGTGCAAGTTAAAGCGGACATTCGCAATCCGCTTTCGCTACTTGCTCATGAACTCAGTCCACTACACTTCACCTAAATTATATTTTCCCATCTTTTTCTCCCCTTGCTTATAAATCTCATCCCACTGATTCTCCTGCATCCACTCGTCATCTAAAGTTATATTGTCTGCGTTCTCAGCATTTGCATAAAGCTTATCTCTATTCAATTCTATAAAACGCTTAAAATCATTGATACTTTTCACGGCTTCCATGAATGCTCCTCTCCTATCAGATTGACAACTGATAAACTCTTATTTTGCTTTCCTAACAAGACATATGAAATAGTATACCACATAATTTCATCTGTAACGATTATTTTCTTCACAAAAAACACCGCGTCATTCTCTGCCGCGGTGCCTGTAAATTCAAAATGATATTCAATTTTTCCTTGTAAAGCGGACATTCGCAATCCGCTTTCGCTGCTTGCTCATATAAAATCGATGCTTCGCATCTCTCCGGAAGCTTAGCCAAGCTACCTGCAAAAGAGAAAACCCATCACCCAAGGGTAATGGGTTTTCTCTTTTATTTTATAAATTATTGCATCAGCCTTCAATAGCTATATACTTCTTGTTCTCAACAGCCTTGGCATCCTTCTTCGGAACCACAAGTCTTAAAATACCGTCCTCGTACTTAGCCTTGATGTCCTCCTCGGTAACACCTTCGCCTACATAGAAGCTACGGCTCATCGAACCTGCATAACGCTCTCTTCTGATATACTTGCCATTCTTGTCCTGCTCGTCCTTATCAAGACCCTTAGCAGCACTTATTGTCAGGTAACCATTATCAAGCTTAGCATTGATTTCATCCTTCTTAAATCCAGGAAGATCAATGTCTACTTCGTAGCCTGTCTCAGTCTCCTTGACATCCGTCTTCATCACATTGCCTGCATGCTTACCATACAGAGCCTTGTCAACCTCAGGGAATCCAAAGTTCATCCAGTCATCATTAAATAAGTTCTCTCCAAAAATACTAGGCATTAACATAAGTCATCTCTCCTTTTCCTAAAAAACAAAACCTAAAATTATTACCTTCTGTTACTTCATTTTTGGAACCGGGATGTACGAGGAACCTCAAGGTAATTCGTAACTCCTTCTACCTTTTTTAGTTCCTTTCCTTTGTTCTGAGTACGTTATACACCCATTTATTAGCACTGTCAAGAGGTGAGTGCTAATAAAATTATAAAGAAATTATTAAGAATTTATTATCTGTGAATATACATCCTCGTCATGTGCGGCTCACCATCCCCCTGAACCATACACAGAAACTCCCAGCCATACCTCTCATAGAAGCTTGTATGGTCTGTAATCAGATAAACAGGTGATATCCCCTTTGCTCTCAAGTCTTCCACAGCCATGTCAAGCAGATGCCCTGCAATCCCATTACAGCGGTACTCCTCCTCCGTATAAACCGCACAGATATTAGGTGTGAGGTCTTTTCTGTCATGGAAATCATTCTCAATCACACCCAGACCACCAACGATTTTTTCTCCATCCATGCAAAGATACCAGCCGTATTCAGTTTCACTGTTAATATACGCTTCCATACATTCAAGATATGCCTGTTTTGGAACATACCACTTGCTGTGGAACCACTCTGACGCATAATTCTTTAACTGTGGTCTTTCTCTTAATGTTATATATGTAAACATAAAATACCCCCACTTACTGCTCTACTTACAATCGTGCTTTTCTTCATTTTCCATATTCTCTTTATCACCTTGATTATGATTGGTTGTCGGTCCGTTATTACTTCCATTATTTCTGTTATTGCTTCCGATTACCTGATGCTTTTTAGGTGAAAAGAACACCCCGAACAATGCTCCTGTCAGAAACAGAATCATTCCTGCAAGTATAATCTCCCGCCCGGTGTACTTTCCTTCATTGATATTATTCATCAATGCCTCATATTTTTTTCTCATGTTGTGTTTCTCCCTTCTCTGATTTTTTCCGTTTCTTCATAAATTTTCGCAGGATTTCCGGCATTTCTACGATTAAAGTTTTAATTTCTCCATAAATACTCGTAAGATTCACGACTTTGCTACGATTAATACTCCAATTTCTTCATATATGCTCGTAGGATTCATGACTTTGCTACGATTAATACTTCAACTTCTTCATATATGCTCGTAGGATTCACAGCTTTTCTACGATTAATACTTCAATTTCTTCGTATATGCTCGTAAAATTTCCTGTAATACTACGATTAATATTTCAATTTATCTATATATGTTCGTATATTTCCCGGAACTTCTACGATTAAATATGTATTTTTTTCGACTTCTGTATCTTATTTTTAATACGAAGACATGCTTCTGTATGCATAATCCAGTGTCGTGAAAATGGCATTTGAATTAACCCACGAATATCTTTATTGCACCAATAATCAATCAACCAGACAGCATTTTCAGCTGTGCTTACTACATTCAATTATTTTAAGCATTCTTTCCGTTCATCCGCCTTATCCCTCCTTCTCCGGCAGAAATGTCATCAACAAGAAAATAATTCCGAATACCACAATGCTTCCCGCCATAATCGCCACCATCTGACCTGTACTTACCACATGACCATGAAACTGCGGATTACAGTCAAGCGTATCCCTGATTGCAGTAATCATCTCAGCAGGCAGCTTCTCGTTTTCCATCTCCGCAAAAGTTCCGTGAAGCATGTGATTTTTTAACAGAGAGGTTCCGTATGTACTCGGAAGATATGACAACACTTTCTGTAAACCAGCACCGAAATTCGAGATTGGCATATATGCACCACACACAAATCCATAGCCGGAGCTGACAATCGTTCCGACCGCCGATAACTGTCCCTGTGTGGTGAGCGGATAGCTGATAATACTAGAAAGCGTACTGCCAAACAGCACAAGCAGTATTTCATCTAAAATCACCCACAGCACATCCGAGGTGCTCATGTACCAGCCCATTTTATATACATATCCAAGACAAAGTACCAATGCAAGCCCATTTACCATAAGTGAATTAGCAACTGTAGACAGGAAATATCCAAGATACAGCTTACATCTGCTTATCGGGGACACGTTGAAATCCTTGCGCGTTCCATTTGCCCGATCCTGCACCATCGTAAGATTCACACAGAATGTCACCGTCACGCAGCTTACCGCTAAAAGTGCTGCCACAAGCTGTGCCGCCACGGTTCCGTCTATCAGCTTATCAGAAATTGTAAGCTTATCTGAGATTGCCGATACAAAGGAATCCCTATACACCTTGGCTAAAAAAGTTGCATACAGAACAATAAGAATTGCCGGGGTAATAAGTGAAGAAAACAACATCCCCTTATCCTTAAAATATAATTTTCTGTTTCTTTGTATAAGTGCCAATACAGCCTTCATCAATTCTCACCTCCAAGCCTTTTTCCTGTTACCGCAAGAAACACATCGTCCATTCCGCCCTTTGTCACCTCGTAATCATAAAACAATTCCTGATGTGCTACGATAAGTTCAGTAGCCTCCGATGTATTTTTTACCCTGACACGATAGCCATCCCTGATTTCCTCGTATTCAATGCCAAGCGACTTTATCTGAGCTTCAGTCACTCCATAGATGGACATCGTATCCTGCACATACTTATTTTTTAATTCAAAAGGAGTTCCCTCCGCTGCAATGCTTCCCTTATCGAGAATAACCACATAGTCGGCATTTGCAGCCTCCTCCATATAGTGGGTGGTGAGAAATACGGTGAGCTTTTCATCGGTACGAAGCTTATCAATCACGTTCCATATCAGCAGTCTCGTCTGTGGGTCCAAACCTGTCGTGGGTTCATCAAGAATCAACACCTCCGGTCTATGTAACAGTGCCCTTGCAATATCTATCCTTCTTCTCTGTCCTCCTGAGAGCTTTCCGACAGGTCTATTTAGATAATCTCCAAAGTCGAGTATATTGACAAGCTCCTTAAGTCTATCCTCAAAGGCTTTCCCTGTAATCCCATAGAGTGCTGCCCTGCTTTTCAGATTTTCCCGGACTGTGAGCGGCTTATCAAGCACACTGTCCTGAAACACGACGCCAAGTGTTCTCCCTACCTTCTTGCCTGTTTTCTCTATATCATTTTCATTAATCTGCACCGTTCCGCTGTCCTTTTTTAACTGCCCGCAGATGATGGAAATTGTCGTACTTTTTCCGGCTCCGTTCACACCCAAAAAAGCAAACAGCTCTCCCTTTTTTACCTGAAAGCTCAAATCATTTACCGCCTTCACCTCGCCAAAGCTTTTATGCAGATGGCTGATTTTAATAATATTATTTTCCATTTTTTTATACCCCTGCATACTGCAAGCATTGCTTGCAGTACTGCCACCAATAAGTAGTTTGAAAGTTTTTCTTTCAAACTTCTCCCCCTTTATTTTTCTTAACTCACTAAGCTTCCTGTTCATGCTGTCAGCAGCTATTCGGTCATTCATGTATACAACCAGATTCACAATAACATACACTCCGATGATAAACCCTTCCATAAAAGCAACCATTTCAGGCTTTTCAAAGTAAAACCACCCGAAGACCCTTCCAAGTCCAAGCACCGCAATATTTACATATACAAAATATATTATCTGACGCACAATCATTCCTTTTTTGGATAATTCCTTCTCATTCTTAGTCGGATACATAAGAATCGGTGCCGCACAGACTGCGGAGACTATTATAATCTGCCAGAGAATTCTTACGCTTATTTGTGCGTCCAAGCCCCATAATGCCGAAATATAGATTGCCGATGCAAACAATACGCATACTGTAATTTTAGAAAAAATATTTGCAAGATTTTTTACTTTTTCAAACACTGCTTAAACCTCCTACAATCCCAAGCGTTCCTTCAGAACCGGTACATACTGCCTTGAAATAATCACTTTTTCCTTATTTCCCAACAGGGCTTCAAATCTGCCTCCGAACGCAGGTGACAAATGCTTTATTTTATTCAGATTTAAAATCATGGACTTGGAAGCCCTCATAAACGAAAATGACACAAGCAGTTCTTCGAGCTGATACAGCTTTTCCCTGACCTCATAGACATACCTCTCACAGTACGCAAAAACCTTGTTGTCCGTTGCCTCAAAATAATACACATCCGACGCTTCCAAAGGGCATATCCCATTTTCATCATAGCCTGTAAGCTTCATGTCTCCATGTTCCAATCTGTATACAAGCTGTTTCATTTCATCTGTCAGCGTATGACATCTGAATATTATCTCCTCCTCTTCGCCGGGAGACGGGGCGATTATCGTTATTTTCAATTTAAGCTCCATTTCTTCACAAAAGAATATACCTTCTCAGACCACTGCCGCTGACAATGAACCACGCTGAAAAACAGAAATCGCATTTTCGAGTTGGCTCTGAACAGTTACCATATATTTTGTTCTGATTATCTTATATACGATTTTCCGGTATATGTCTATCTATTATCCCGTGAAATGCAAAAACAGACGTGTAAGATGTATGAGTGTAATCAAATTAAAGCGGACATTCGCAATCCGCTTTCGCTACTTGCTCATGAACGCAGTCGCTTTGCGAACTGTCAGTGGCAGCTTTCAGGTCAAAGCACAAGTCAGCAAAAAATCAACCACCCCAAAACATTAAAAAGTTTGGAAGTGGCTGATTTCTACTTTGCCGCTATTATGTATGAAATTACCACTTTTCAGCAAGATTCTTTATGTCATAATACTGAATCCATACCTTGCCCTTTCTAAATTCATAGAAGAATGCGCCTTTGCCGTAATTGGTATACTTATCTCCATTAATTACAGTTGTCTTATTGTCATTTGTACGAACTGCAATTATGGAATTCATTCCTTCATAAGCCGCCGGTTTTTCACAAAGACCTGCTATGACTCCTGCCGTACCTGTCTTTGTCTGCGTTCTGGCATTAGTATAATAACAGTAGCCCTCTGCAGCCGCAGTACTTCTGTTGATACCTGCAAGCTGTCCTGCATACTCTCGTCCGCCGTATACATATACATTGGTCAGGGAAGCCTTCTCGATAAGAGCATAGTTGTTCTCACCGATTATACCACCTGCTACAGACTCACTTCTTATTTCAGTATCGGAAATAGTTACCCCGCTGATTCCGCGCACATCTGCAGCACTTCCACTAACTGCGTCAATTCCTGCAAAGCCTCCTGCGCTCATGTATGCCACGTTATCAGAGCTTACAAGATACTGATTTCCTATTCTGCTGCCTGCAGCAGTGCTGTCGCTTATCATACCCTGATTCATACCGGCATAACCGCCAATGTAGAGCTTATGACTTGTATTTATGTCATATCCGGACTTAACGGATACCGTAGCAGAGGTCATGCTGCAATTCGTGATTGCACCGTCATTATTATTCATTCCGGCAAAACCTCCGATATAATTCGAAGCCAATGCCGCAGCGGTATCATCCCAGATAACATTTATATCACTTATATGGCACTCTGTAATGGTTCCCTCGTTAATACCGACAAGTCCTCCAAAATATGTTGCATTACTTGTTATTGTATTTCTTGTAACTCCGTCATCAGTGCTTACCCCCTCAATAAAGCAGCCCTTTATAATGCCCTTATTTACACCGGCAATCACACCAAAGCCGGTCTCCTCTGTCTTTGCACTGTCCACACTGTTGTTTACGTTTCCGACAATTCCCAGCTCACGAATCTCGCCATAATTTTCTCCGAATAACGGTGCAGCTGCACGTTTTAGCGTAAGCTTATGATTATTACCCAGAAGTACATAACCATCATCAAATATCTCAAATAACGGCTTTGAAAGCTCATTGATTGTGATATCATTGCTAAGCGCAATACCTGTATACCTTGAATCAGACTTTATGTATTCAATGTAGTCCTTGTCTCAATAACCTCTCCGTTATCCATGTATATATCTGCATGTTTTCTGCGCATGTGAATATACAGTATCTGCTTTTTGGAAAGCGTCCTTTTTCTTCTCTTTGATATTATTGTTATTGATCCTTGCGTGTGCATAACACCTCCCGTTACGAGGACATCAGAATTCTATCTTACAATCAGGCTCAGCTTCCCTGCATGCCTTAAAAACCTCAGCCATAACCGTCTTCTCATCCTGTCCGTCCTCGAACTCGATCTCCATTTTCTGCGTCATAAAGCTTACCGAAGCGTCCATGACCCCCGGCGTGTTGTTGGCGATATCTTCCATAGTATTTGCACAATTGATACAGTCCACCGATATGTTGTACGTCTTATTCATAATCCACGCATCCCTTCAACTTAATGATATTTAGGATTCAGATGTCAAAACATGCAGATCTGATTTTTACATGCATATCATGTTATAATTATACATATCAGCTCCGTTGTACGAAGCAAGTTGTGAACGCATGTTTTGACAACTGAATCTAATTAGTTAATTGCAATACCCATTTATTTCCAAAAGCAGTTATGCGATTGCCTATAATGATAATATCAGGTTGAAAAATAACCCATGACATCATTATATTACTTTGTGAACCATTTATCAATAGAAAAATGACCATCTTTCATTTTTTGTGTTTTTGTTGAACTAATGAGCCTTTACCTTAGTCCAGAGATCTGCGCAGTAGGATTTAATCTCTGTCTCCTGATATGCAAATACCTCGTCCTTATCATATCCGACTCTTGTAACATAAGCACTGATGTCCTTGTAAGCATCCTCCTGCATTGCCTCAAATGCTGACTTAACCGGTGAAGAATATCCAACCTCCTCAGTGTTGGCAAGTGCATTTTCCTCATCAAGCATGAAATTCATGAACTGATGAGCAAGTTCTATATCGGTACAATCCTTTGTCATTACCATGCAGTCGCACCAGATATTGGTTCCCTGCTCAGGCTCAATGTATGCAAGATTCTCATTCTCAGACATTATATATGCCGCATCGCCTGAATATACAACTGCTATTGACTTGTTTCCTGAAATCATGTTATCGATAACATCATCACCCACATACACTGGGTTCATTGTGTCTCTCTGATTGCAGAGCCACTGATATGCCTCATCAAGCTGTGCATAATCCGTTGTGTTCATTGAATAGCCAAGCGCCTTCAATGCTATCATAAAAGAGTCTCTCTCAGAATCATACATGTACAAATCACCCTTGTACTTCTCATTCAGAAGAAGATTCCAGCCCGCCTTTGCGTCATCCTCGGATACAACCGTCTTATCATAGAGAATACCTACCGAACCCCAGAAATAAGGAACCGAGTATGTATTCTCAGGATCAAAGCTTCTTCCAAACAAATCATGGATAATGTTATCCTTATTGGTTATAAGGCTCCAGTCAACCGGCTGAAGATAATTTTCCTTTATAAGGCGCTCAATCATGTAATCCGAAGGAATTATGATGTCATACTTGCTTCCGCTCATAACCTTTGTGTACATTGACTCGTTAGAATCGAATGTCTCATATACTACTTTACAATTGTACTCCTTCTCGAACTTTGTGAGAAGAGACTTGTCAATGTACTCTCCTGCATTGTACACTCTGAGAGTCTTCTTACCTGATGAACCGCATCCGCTAAGTACGAGTGCAGCCATGCATACACATAAAATAACAGCAATTAATTTCTTTTTCATCTGAATTATCCCTCCACATTCTGCCTATTTCTCTCTGTTTTCTTTTCCTGTCTTTTTTTAACAGCCTCAGGCACAAGATTCACAATAAGCAATGTTATAATAATCACCGCAATAACAATCGCTGACAGTGCATTGATTGTCGGGTTGGTTCTCTTTGTCATGTTATACACAACAATCGAAATATTGGCAACACCGTTGCCTGTTACAAAGTATGATATTACAAAGTCATCAAGTGACATGGTAAATGACAAAAGCATTCCCGCATATATGCCCGGCTTTATCATCGGCACAATAACCTTGGTGAGTGCCTGAAACGGTGTTGCACCTAAATCCATCGCCGCATTTGCCAGGTTCGGGTCAAGGCTTCGGACCTTCGGATACACACTTGTTATCACATAAGGCGTACAAAAGCAGATATGCGCAAGCAGCATCGTCACATAACCTCTCTCTATCTTCATCGAAGAAAAGAGTATCATAAGACCGATTGCCGTCACAATCTCAGGGTTCATAATAGGAATGTTATTTACATTCACAAGCCATTCTTTTACAACCCTTCTGCTCCTCGACAAGCCTATCGCAGTTATGGTTCCGAGGATTGTAGCCACTGCCGTTGCAATTACGGCGATACTGAGTGATACTCCAACCGCACTCATGACATTCCTGTCCTCAACAAGTGCCTGATACCATCTTAAGCTGAAGCCCGTAAACCTTGTAAGCGATTTGGATGAGTTAAATGAGAACACCATAGTCACTATAATAGGTATATAAAAGAAAGCAAAGCATATTGCAATATATATAATTGAACCGAGTTTTCCTCTCTTTTTCATTGCTTATGTCCCTCCATTCTCATCAGGATCTATTTTCTTCATAATTCTTATCATTATAAGAATTGCCACTGCAAGAAGCATCGAGATGGCACTTCCGAAGTTCCAGTCACCAACCGAGATGAACTGCTCCTCAATGAGGTTACCGATAAGTACATACTGACCACCTCCGAGAAGCTTTGGAATGACGAAGCTTGATATTGAGAGAAGGAACACCATAATTGTTCCGTTCACAACGCCCGGTACCGAGAGCTTGAAGGTCACCTTCCAGAACGCCGTGAGCGGCTTGGCTCCGAGGTCATACGCAGCCTCGATGAGAGAATGATCCATCTTAGCGAGCGATGTGTGAATCGGTATTACCATAAACGGAAGAAGATCACACACAAGGCCGATAATTACCGAAAAATCCGTATACATCATCGTGACAGGGTCAAGTCCTAACATCACAAGCAGTGAATTGATAATTCCGTTATCAGACAAAAGACTTATCCATGCATAGGTACGAAGAAGCATGTTAATCCATGTAGGTATCGTGACCGCAAGAATAAGTATCGTCTGTGCTTTCTCACTGAACCTTGAAATCACGTATGCGAGCATATAGCCCACAACGAGGCATACTATAGTAGTAATCGCGCCGAGCTTAAATGAACGTATAAATACATTCATATAAACCGGCTCAAATATCTTTTTAAAATTTTCACCTGTAAACTGAATATTTACAAGGCTGTTGCCGCCTGTCGTCACCGAGTACAGCACAATGAGAAACAGCGGTACAACAATCAGGATAAATGACCATATAAGATAAGGCCTCACAAGATTTTTAAACTGCTTCATAGTATTCTAATATCCTCCAAGTGATTCACTAATATCAATTCTTCATTGTATACATTACATGTATGTCCTCATCGGTGAAGCTCAGTCCCACTGCCTTTCCGACCTCATGGTAATCGGTTGTATGAATCTTGTAGCCGCGCCTGTCGGTCTTTACAATAATCTCATAATGCACACCCTTGAACACGATTGATGCAACCGTACCCTTAAGCTTGCTCTTATCCGGCTCGACAATATCTATATCCTCAGGTCGAAGCACAACCTCGACCTCCTCATTTTCCTTAAAGCCCTTATCAACGCAAGGGAACTCTATGCCGTCAAAGCATACGAGGCAGTCCCTTATCATATTTCCCTCTATAATATTGGAATCACCGATAAAGTTCGCAACGAATCTGTTCTCCGGCTCATTGTAGATATCAACCGGCGAGCCAATCTGCTGAATAACTCCGTTATTCATGACAACCACGGTATCGGACATTGAAAGTGCTTCCTCCTGGTCATGAGTTACGAATATGAAAGTTATTCCGACTTCCTTCTGAATCTTTTTGAGCTCGAACTGCATCTCCTTGCGAAGCTTTGCATCGAGAGCTCCAAGCGGCTCATCAAGAAGCAGCACCTTAGGCTCATTTACAAGTGCTCTGGCAATTGCGACTCTCTGCTGCTGTCCGCCCGAGAGAAGTGTTACATCCCTCTTTTCAAAGCCCTCAAGTCCTACAAGCTTTAACATTCTCTTAACCTTCTGGTCGACAACCGACTTGTCCACCTTCTTTAAGTTAAGACCGAATGCCACATTGTCATGCACGTTCAAAAAAGGAAAAAGCGCATACTTCTGGAAAACCGTATTAATCTCTCTCTTATATGGTGGAACCTTGGAAATGTCAATTCCGTTAAAAAGAAGCTCCCCTTTACTCGGCTCCTCAAAGCCTGCAATTATTCTCAGTATGGTTGTCTTACCGCATCCGCTTGGACCAAGCAGTGTAAGAAATTCATTCTCATAGATGTTAAGGTCTATTCCCTTAAGCACCTGCTGATCATCAAAATTCTTTGTAAGTCCCTTTAACTCAATTATCTTATTGCTCATAATTCTTCCTCCACATTACCTTATCAGAAACTCGGCGGTGAGCTTACCCATATTATAACCGCTCCACCCTTAGACTCTATATAATGCTTGAACTTCGGCTCAAAATAGAACGCTTCGCCTTTTTTCGCCCTATATCTCTTATTACCAACAACAATGCTTATTGAACCTGACAATACATATCCGAATTCTTCGCCCTCGTGCGGATTATCGGGATACGTTGAACCACCCGGCTCTAACGTAAGTCTTATCGGTTCCATAATATTCTTCTGCGCATTCGGTATAATCCACTCTACCCTGTTATGCAGTTCCGTGTCGGTCTTTTCAAAATAGTCATCCTTGCCGAATACAACACGGTCATCCTCCGTGTCGTCAAAGAAGGTCTTAAGATCCGTTCCGAGACACTGCAGTATGTCCACAAGCGTTGCAATCGACGGTGATGTCAGATCTCTTTCAAGCTGGGAAATGAACCCCTTAGACAGCTCTGCACGGTCCGCAAGCTCTTCCTGTGTAAGTCCCTTTAGAACCCTGAGTTCTTTTATCTTACTTCCAATCTGCACAGCGGGCACCTCCTCAAAAGCGATGCAAATAATTAAACAAAAAGTTTAGCGTTGCTAAACCAAGGACTATTATACATGATTGCCCCGCCATGTCAAGATACAATATAAATAATTATGGAACGAAGTTTCCTATTAGGATTCGGGTGTCAAAACATGCTGTATATACCTAACTGTGTATAACGTATTATGTTTATGCATATCACGACTTTTGGGAGAAGCTTAGATGTTCTTAGAACTCTGCTAAATATCCAGCCAAAAGCAGCACGGATGCTGCTTTAGAAGCAATGCATACAAGGATGTATGCTTTGCTTCGGTGGCGAATGTATGGAATACCTTGCTCAGAGTTCTTAGAACATCTTGCTTCGGACAACGGAGCTGATATGCATAAATATAATATGTTATACACTCATAAATACGATTAGCATGTTTTGACACCCGAATCCTATTAGACATAAAAAGAGTGAAACCGGCACGCACCCATGCCGTTTCACTCTGTCTTAAACTCTTTCTTATTCTACTCGTTAAATTCGCATGTCACAAAGAACCCTCTCGGCGTCTCCTCCACGTCAATAACCTTGCCCTGCCTTGCCATTAGCCTCTCGGCAAGTCTGTAATTGCCCGACATGGCGACTGCCGGCTCTATCGTATAATAAAAGCTTGACGGAAGCTTGCCCTCGGTAATGTCCACCGTCTGTCCGGCCTCAACCTGTCCCGGCCGCTCCATCTTAAACTGCATGGTACGCATTCACTGCCACCTCTTATTCCGCAACATTTAAATTCTTTCCCTTGAGACCGATAAAGCTTCCCTTAGGAAGTCCACCCTCCTCATGACCGATAAGCCACTTGTTAGTCGCCGTTATAAGCGCATCCTCTCCTCCGCACACAGGACACTCAGCATGCTCCGTGGCAAGTTCATAATTAGTTCCCCTCGGAAGCACGACAGCCACCTGAAATCCCTTATTGTCAGGTCCGCACGGTGCATAGTGAAGCGTTGTAGCATACAGCTCAACGGCAGTTCCGGCAGGTACCAAAAAAGCCTCCATCTTAGCCGTATCGTATGTGAAATCATCCTCAACATCCCATAGATTTCCAAGAATAAGAATCGCATCCGTGGCAGCCGCATTTATCTCTGAGCTTCTGTGATACTCAGCCGCATTAAGGAGCTGATTATGACCATTGCAGTAGCCGATCTGAATAGGAAGCTCACCGAAGAACTTATTTTTTATCTCCTTTGCCACCTCAAGGCTCTCAAGACTCTCCACCGACGGCTCATACACAACACCCTCGGGAATCTCCGTCTTTTTCATAGCCTCGACAAGTGTTGTGAAATCAATATTTTTGATAACCTTGCCGTACTTCTTAAATCTCTTGTCTGTTACCGAAATAATCTCCATTTTAAGCCTCCCAATATATAATGCTTCGCCCTGTTTGCTAACCCTGATACTTTCTGATATGCTCGTCAATAAGTGCCTGGTCTGCAAAATAATTAATCTTCATGGAATTCTTTACATCGTCAAGTGTCTTTGCCGCAACCTCTCTTGCAGCCTCGCTGCCCTTCTTTAGCACCTCATATACATACGCTATATCCTTCTCGTACTCTTTTCTTCTGGCACGGATAGGATTAAGCTCCTCGTTCATCACGTTGATGAGGAACTTCTTGACCTTGACATCGCCAAGACCACCTCTTCTGTAGTGATCCTTGAGTTCATCAAGGCTGGCATAATCAGGAAGATACTCTGCAAAATGCTCCGGCTTGCAGAAAGCATCGAGATATGTAAATACCATATTTCCTTCAATATGTCCCGGATCCTCAACCTTGATATGTGTCGGGTCAGTATACATATTCTTCATAATTTTTTCTTTAACATCCGCCTCTGACTCGGAAAGATAGATACAGTTACCGAGCGACTTACTCATCTTAGCCTTGCCGTCGATACCCGGAAGCCTTAAGCACGCCTTGTTGTCAGGAAGTAAAATTTCAGGCTCAACAAGCGTATCTCCGTATATTCTGTTGAAGCTTCTCACAATCTCCTTGGTCTGCTCAAGCATAGGGAGCTGATCCTCTCCTACAGGAACCGTCGTCGCCTTAAAGGCGGTAATATCTGCGGCCTGGCTGATAGGATATGTGAAAAATCCTACAGGTATGCTTGTCTCAAAACCTCTCATCTGAATCTCAGACTTAACTGTAGGGTTACGCTGTAATCTTGATACCGTAACAAGATTGCTGTAATAGAATGTGAGCTCTGTAAGCTCCGAAATCTGTGACTGTATGAATAAAGTTGACTTAGACGGGTCAAGTCCGACCGACAGATAGTCAAGTGCAACCTCAATTATATTCTGTCTTACCTTCTCAGGATTATCCGCATTATCCGTAAGCGCCTGTGCATCGGCAATCATAATAAAAATCTTGTCATACTCTCCTGAATTCTGAAGCTCCACTCTTCTCTTTAATGAACCTACATAATGTCCTATATGAAGCCTTCCGGTAGGTCTGTCACCTGTCAAAATAATCTTTCCCATAAAACACCTCCTCGCTGCACACTCCATGCAGCTATCATAAATATCCCGCACCGTATTGACACGGTAAATATAACTTTACTATATCTCTTAAATCAGATTTAGTCAATAATTTAACACTATCAAGCGAAAAAGCGTGTGCACTAATTAAGTCCTCTGAAGCCCTTTCCTATAATCTCACTGCTGTTAGTTATCATAATGAATGTATCCTTGCCATGATTAAGCTTGATATAGTTTCTAAGCTCAACAGCCTGGCCTCTTTTGAGTACCGTGAGAATAACATATTTCTGCTTATGTGTAAAAGAGCCCTCTGCCTTGAAGGTGGTTGCTCCCTTCCCGAGCTCGTTATGAATGAAACGCACAATGTCATCAGGTGAGTCCGTGATAATCGTAAAATACTTGCACAGGTTGACATTCTCTATCGTACCGTCAATCACAAGCGTCTTTGCCATAAGTCCCACGAATGAGAAAAGTCCTGTTTCAATATCGAATACCATACATGCAGCTATCGTGATTGCAAGATCAACAATAAAAAGTGCGACTCCGATGTTAAAGCTTGTGTATTTCTTCAATATCATCGCAATAATATCCGTTCCTCCGCCCGACGCATTCATATTGAACATTATCGCTGCACTCACTGCCGGGAGAACAATCGCAAATATAAGCTCAAGAACAGGCTGATTCGTCAGCGGTCCGTCCATCGGAAACAGCTTCTCACAAGCGCTTAGCCCAACCGAGGTCAGCACGCTGACATACACCGTCTTTATTCCGAAGCTCTTTCCGAGAAAAATGAACCCCACAACCAGAAGTGCCATATTAATAACAAACGTAATCGACGCAGGTGAAAACGGCAGAACCGCACCTAAAATAACAGATATACCCGTAACTCCTCCGAATGAAAAATTATTCGGAAACTTAAACACATACACACCAATTACAAGAACCAATGTTGCAAGCGTGAGCATAAGATACTCAAGAACAACCTGTCCTGCTTTTGACTTTACTTCCATAATCCCTTCCTTATCTTTCTATAATTTTATGTCATATAGTTGTCAGTATATCATACATGTCCCTCTTTTTCCATATCACCATTATATTTTTTGTGTAATATGATTAGATGTCGCAAGCGACCGCCGCAGGCATGTCCTAATTTATGGTGATATTTCAATTTTTTTATTGCGATTAGAAATCGGGTGTGGTATTGTATTTATAATTAATAAAAATTTAATAAATTATGAGGAGGATTTACCATGTTTTGTCCTAATTGTGGCGCCAAGCTTGAAGATGGTGCTTTATTCTGTGGCGAATGCGGCACTAAGGTAGCTGCTGCTCCACAGGCTGCAACAACCGCTGCACCTGCAGCACAGGCACCTGCACTCAGCAAGCCTCTTGTATCCTTTAAGATTGGAAACAAGGATTTTTCAATTGTCAAGGAGAAGATTGACTTCATCGGTCTCATCGCCGCTGTCGTCGCATTCATTGCGCTGTTCATGCCTTACTACACTGTCTCAGTCAGCATTCTCGGACAGAAGGCCAAGGAGTCCGCTAACTTCTTTACAGGTACACCAAGCAATGCTGTATTCATCATGATTGTTATTCTTTTGTACATAGCTGCCAACCTGTTTAGCAGGAAGCTCCCTTCACAAATTATCTCTTATGTGTTACTTGCATTCGTGGTAATTACAATTATCGGTATCAAGGCTCAGACAGCAGATGTTGTAGCAGATTATGGCTATTACGGTTCCATCAAGGTTTACCCAAGCATCGGTTTCTGGCTTATGCTTATTGCATCACTTGTTATGTCATTCTCATGGCTCATCAAGTCCAAGCTTCTTCCGCTTATCAAGAAGCAGCCTGCAGCGTAGGTATAAATAACATAATTTCATTAAAAACAAAATCCCCCTGAATCTCAGGGGGATTTTCATTTCCGTTCAGGAGAATATGACAACGGTTTTCTTTGTAGAAAATGCGGTTTTGTACACGCTTAATATGAATTATATGCAGGCGGACGAGGCGGAGAGTTTTATAAAAGAGTATATAATAAGATAAAAACGACCTCATCGGTTGGAAATACACCCACTGATGAGGTCGCTTGTATTCTTTGTGCTTTATGTGTTTTTATTCCGTGACCTCCGCCGCAAGCTGAAGGTCATAGAGCTTTCTGTACACACCGTTCTGCATAAGAAGCTCCTGATGGTTTCCGGACTCGACGATTCTTCCCTTATCCATAACCATAATCTTGTCGGCATGCTGGATTGTCGAAAGTCTGTGGGCAACCATGATGGTCGTTCTTCCTGTCATGAGCTTCTCCATAGCCTCCGTTATAAGGCTCTCCGTCTCGGTATCGATGTTAGCCGTCGCCTCATCGAGAACAAGTATCGTCGGCTTATATGCAAGTGTCCTTGCAAACGAAATGAGCTGCCTCTGTCCTGCTGAGAGCGTCGAACCTCTCTCCGTCACAGGCTCATCGTAGCCGCCCGGCATCTTGCTTATAAAACTGTCGGCATTTACATACCTGGCTGCAGCCTTAATCTCGTCAAGAGTTATATTCTCATTTCTGAGTGAAATATTGCTCTTTATGTCCCCGGTAAACAGGAATACATCCTGCTGTACCTGACCTATCGCGCCACGAAGCACATCGGTATCAATGTCCTTTATGTTCACACCGTCGATAAGGATTTCACCCTTCTGAATGTCAAAATAGCGTCCGATAAGGTTGAGAATTGAGCTCTTTCCTGCTCCCGTGGCACCTACAAAGGCAACCTTCTCACCCGGATTAATCGTAAAGCTTACATCCTTTAGGATGTACTCGTCCTTCTCATAAGCAAACCATACATTCTTGAACTCGATTTTGCCGTCAAGCTTTACATCGACAGGGTGTGAAGGATTGACAATTTCAGGCTTCACATCGAGAATCTGGAACATCTTCTCAGCCGAAGCAAGTGATGACTGGAGTGTTCCGAACTGCTCTGCAAGCTCCTGAATCGGGTCAAAGAAGGAGCTTATATAGTTTATGAAAATATAAAGCGTACCTATTGAGATTGCACCTCCGAGCACAAGGCTTCCTCCGCGTCCGATGATTATGACAAGTGCCACAATCGACAGGAAGTAGATGACAGGTCTGAAAATGGCAAATATCATTACCTCCCTGAAGCCTGCCTTGAAAAGTCCCATGTTCTTCTCCTCGAACTGGTCATATTTTTCCTTCTCCCGTGTGAATATCTGGATAAGCTTCATGCCCGATATATTTTCCGATAGGAATGTATTTATATCCGTAATCTTATTTCTTGTTATTCTGTACGCCTGCCTCGACAGATGTCTGAACACGAATGTGAGCACACCTATAAGCGGCAGGAGTAAAAATGAATATCCTGCAAGCTTTACATTGATTGAGAGCATGACCACCGCATAGCCGATAATCTTTACAATATTCTTAAAAAGTCTTACAAGCACACCTGAGAACATCTCATTTACCGCCTCGGTATCATTCGTAACTCTCGTCACCAGCTTGCCGACAGGCTGTGTGTTAAAAAAGCTGAGTGAAAGGCTGTGAATATGTGCAAACAGCTCCTCACGCATCTTATATATGATATCCTGTCCAAGCTTCTGTAACAGATATGTCTGCAATGCATTCAGCACGAATCCGGCAAGCAGTGCACCAAGATACAGGAGTGCGGCGTGGCATATCCCGGTAAAATCAAAATGCCTCAAATCCTTCAGCTCATCCCTTGAAAGGCACCGCGCGCCGTCGACATAGCTCGAAAGCACCTCCGGTCCTGCCTCCTTTAGAATCTCACATTCATCCGTAGTTATGTTCTCAGCCATGTAGTAGCGGTCATTGTACAAAAACATCTGGCAGAATGTTCCATCATAGGAAGCTGCGTCATAATTTTTGCTGATATATACATCGCCGTAGCGTATAGCTCCTGCCGCCTCCTCATCAACGATGGCATAAGGATTATAGTAACCATTTATATAGTAGTCTATGGCATTACCGATTATGATAGGCTTGTAAAGCTCAACCACTGTTATGAGAAGCACCATGACGGACACAATAACCATTGTAAGCACATGTGGCTTAAGATATTTTAAAAGTCTTTTCATTATTCAGCCACCTCCCCGCTCGTCTGTCCTTTTGCCGCGTCAAGCTGCTGCTTGTCGAACATGCTCTTATAGATTCCGTTTTTAGCCATGAGTTCATTGTGATTTCCTATCTCGGCAGCCTTTCCGTCATCAAGCACCATAATCACATCCGCATTCTGAATTGTAGAAATTCTGTGTGCGATGATTATGGTTGTCCTTCCCTTTCTGTTCTCCTTCAGATTGTTGAGGATATGCTCCTCCGTGTCGGTATCGACAGCCGAAAGTGCATCGTCAAGGATGAGTATAGGTGCATCCTTCATCAGTGCCCTCGCAATTGAACTTCTCTGCTTCTGTCCGCCGGAGAGGGTCACTCCTCTCTCGCCGACTATCGTCTCATAGCCATCCGGGAAAGCCACAATATTGTCATGTATGCATGCCGCCTTGGTTGCCTTTATAACCTCGCCCATGTCATCGCCATCCGCACCGAAGGCGATATTGTTTCTAAGGCTGTCTGAAAACAGGAAATTATCCTGTGGAACATACGCGATATTGGCTCTCAGTACATTTAACGGAATCTTATTTATGTCTCTTCCGTCTATAAGTATCATCCCCGGCTTTGTGTTGTACAGATGCAGCAGGAGGTTTACCAGCGTACTCTTTCCGTTACCTGTTCTTCCGATTACAGCAAGAGTTGTACCTGCCGGCACATCAAGGCAAACATCGTTTAGTGTCGGTTCAGTATGCCCATTGTGTATAAATGTAAGATGGTTAAAGGTTATGTGTCCTTCAATCCTCTCGACCTTGTCAGCCTCCGGAGCATCAAATATCTCCGGTTTCTCATCTAAGACCTCCTTCACACGCTTAGCCGAGGCAAGTCCCTGTGATATTGAGGTAATGCTCTCGCCAGCCGCAAGCATAGGCCATACAAGCATAGTCACATACTGGTTGAACGCGACAAAGCGTCCAAGTGTTATATCTCCCACAAGGGCAAGATAACCACCGTAGAGAAGGGTTATAAGGCTGCTCACACCTATGATGACATCAAGAAGCGGCATAACCACCGCCTGAAGCTTTGCGACGCTCATATTCTTATCTCTTGTGCTGTCATTATACTTTAAAAATGCCTTAAGCTCCGCTCTTTCCTGAACAAAAGCCTTTATGACACGCACTCCCGAAAAGCTCTCCTGAACCATATCAGTCAAGTCAGAAAGAGCCTCCTGCTTCTCATTGAATCTTTTTTTCATAATTGCACCGTAGTAGAACTCTCCGGCAAATATGAACAGCATCGGTATAATGGCAAGCAGTGTAAGCTTAAGGTCAACATAAAATATCATCTGGCATATAACCATAACCGCCATAACCGTCGCATCGAACGCTGATATGACAGCCATACCTATAGCCATACGGATGGAGTTGAGGTCATTGATAAACCTTGACATCAGGTCTCCTGTCTTGTGCTCGTTATAGTACTCAACCGACATCTGCTCAAGATGCATGAACATATCGTTTCTTATCTCATACTGAATTTTTCTCGCCGCACCGAACAGGAAAAATCTCCACAAGAAACGTCCGACAGCTATAAGTGCTCCGGCAATCAGTATTGCCGCAATAATCTTTAACAGCCCATTAAAGCTGAGTGTATGTGCAGTGAGTCCATCGGTTGCTTCTCCCGTAAACCTAGGCACATATATATTCAAAAAATCCACCACAAATAATGTAGCTATACCGCCGATATACCGCCATTTATGCCGAGATATATATTTCAATAAAAACTTAAATTCCTGCATACGCTTCCTTCCTTTGCTTTGGTTGGGACAGGGGTCTGACACCGGTGTCCCAATCCTGGGACGCCGGTGTCAGACCCCTGTCCCAGCCATCCGCAACGCTCAAATAAGAGGAGCCCCGCAATCCGGAACTCCTCTTATTTCTATTTGTTACGAACCTAATTAATCTAGGCACATAAATTAATCACCATTTAAAGAATCTGCACATTCGGCACAATTACATAATCTCGTAAATCCAGCCCTTAGGTGCTTCAATACGACCCATCTGGATACCTGTAAGTGTGTCATACAGCTTCTTTGTCACAGGACCCATATCGCTCATGCCGCTTGGAAGGCAGATTTCCGTACCATGGTCAACAATCTTACCTACAGGTGAGATAACTGCTGCTGTTCCACAAAGCCCACACTCTGCCATATCCTTAAGCTCTGCCTTTGCAACAGGTCTTTCCTCAACCTCAAGTCCAAGATAATCCTTGGCAACTGTGAGAAGTGAACGTCTTGTGATTGACGGAAGGATACTTCCGGACTTAGGTGTTACAACCTTGCCATCCTTGGTTACAAAGATGAAGTTAGCACCACCTGTCTCCTCAACGTATGTTCTTGTAGCCGGATCAAGGTACATATTCTCATCATAGCCATGCTCATGTGCATCTACAATGTTGAAAAGGCTCATTGCGTAGTTAAGACCCGCCTTGATATCACCTGTTCCGTGAGGAGCTGCTCTATCCACATCAGATACTCTGATTGTGAGTGGCTTGGCACCGCCCTTGAAATAAGGGCCAACAGGTGTTGTGAATATTCTGAACTGATACTCTGTGGCAGGCTTTACACCGATTACAGGGTTGCTTCCGAACATATATGGTCTGATATAAAGTGTAGCACCGCTTCCGTAAGGTGGAACATAAGCTGCATTGGCTTCAACCGTCTTTAATACAGCGTCAACGAACTTCTCCTTAGGGAAAACAGGCATCATGAGCTTCTTACATGAATTCTCCATTCTCTCACCGTTAAGATCTGGACGGAATGTAACAATCCTGCCCTGCTCAGTTGTATATGCCTTGAGTCCCTCAAAGCATGTCTGTGCATACTGGAGAACGCCTGCACACTCACTGATGACTACCTTATCATCCTCTGTAAGCACACCATCATCCCATGCACCTTCCTTATAATTAGAGACAAATCTCTTATCGGTCTTGATATAACCGAAGCCGATATTTGCCCAGTCGATATTCTTCTTTTCCATATAACAAATCCTCCTTATTTTTGCGAAGCAAAAATCCGAGCTCATGCGAGGAGAGGATTCTGCCTCCTTGTTTTTGCGAAGCAAAAATTCTGCCACATATTAAACGCTGTGCTTATGTGCGTGCATGTAGTGAATTTTTCTCCTTGTTTTTTAAGGAAAACGCGTGCCCTGCGGCAGAGGATTTTCCCAGTGATAAAACAATTGCCGCAGCGCGGCTATGTTTAAATAATACCCCCATGTTTCTACTGCGTCAAGATACATCATTAACTTTTTAGCGTATAAAGTATACTTATTTTAATGTATTGCAACCCAATCCATGTTAAAAAACATCAATTTTTTATTTTGGGACACTGGTGTCAGACCCCTGTCCCAGATTGTGTGGGACAGGGGTCTGACACCAGTGTCCCAAGCATACTTTACACTATGATGTCCGCAGTCTCGAATCTGATTACCTTATCAAGCTCCCCCAGCGGCATTTCAATCTGATAGCCAAGCTTTCCCGCACTGAAAAATATCGTGTCATAGTCATAGGCTGTCTTTTTGCCCTCGCTCTGTGCCTCCTGCGACGGAACATGGAACACTGTCCTGAAAAATTTCTTCATGCCAATCGGTGAACAGCCGCCGTGGATATAGCCTGTGAGCGGCAATAAATCCTTAGACTTTAACATCTCAATCGACTTCTCACCGACAGCCTTTGCCGCCTTCTTTAAATCAAGCTCCTCAGCAACAGGAATGACGAAAACATAATGGTTTCCTGTCTTTCCCGTTGTCACAAGCGTCTTAAACACCCGCTCTTCATCCTGTCTGAGCACAGCTGCGACCTCAACTCCGCTTACTGCCTGCTCCGGGTCATAGCTGTGCGGTGTGTACTTTACCTTCTTCTGGTCAAGTATGCGCATTACATTTGTCTTTTCTTCTTCCTTTTTCATAACAAGCCCTCGTTTTTTTCACACTATTGTGCATTTTTCTGAAGCTTCTTAACCCAGTCGAAGTAGTCGCTCTCCGTTATCATCACATCGCCAATCACCTCAAGCGAAGGGATTCTCTCCTTCAAATATGCAAGGAACGGATCGCCGTACTTCTCATCGGCCTCAATTATGGTGTTGCCATTTTTCTTTACAAGACCTATATACTGATACTTTATTAACTTGTTGTTCGGATTGACTCTCTGCGTGTAGCATGCGCCTATGATGTCCTGTATCGGATGCACATTAACGTACGCCATCGAACCCTCAACTATATAATCGTCTGTGATAATAACAGGAACCGGCTTCGTCTTTTTTCCCTTAAGTATCAGAAAGCTTGCGTTTCCGGCTTTTACCTGATTGTCAAAATCACGAACCACGCTCTCAGGCAGGCTGCTTCCCTTGGCGGCCTCCTTCACCCAGTCATCAGCCGTCCTGTTTGCCCTCTTTATTCCCATGCGGATAAACAATGTTGAGGCAGCAAACCATAAAGCACCCAGCACTCCAAGCACAACAGTTATCGCGGAGACCTCATGCGTGCCATCCATGATAAGGTCCATATCAATCCTAAAGCCCCAGCCCGGAATGTTGCACAGCACACCCACAGCCAAAAACGCTATTATGTAGCCGACCATCGCGCCCTTCTTCTTGGAGGTCTTCGCAAGATATGCAAAATAACCCTCGCCGAAAACATTCCGTCTCTCATCGTCTGTCATACTCTGGCAGAATATTTTTCCCTCTTTACTTTCCATTTTTCTTCTCCTTGTAAATTATTGCAGCTATTCTCTTTTTCCGAACAGTTGCAATTTATTTGGCTTGAAACCATGTACATTATTATACTTACATATCTGTCCTCTGGCAAGTGTCATTCCCGCAAAAAACAAGCCCCGGCAAACTCTCTCTTAATCTCAAGAAAGACCCTCATATCCTCCATGATATGATAGAGCATAGCCCGGTTCTCGAACTCCTCCCTGCTCCTTGGAAGCTCCTGAACCGAATAGCTCTCCCGAAGTCCCGCAAGCTGCTCTAAAAGCTCCTTCACATCATTCTCCTCCGCGAACTCGTCCGCCACCTTCATAACGAAATCCGCCAGCGCACTTACCTGCTGTGGCATTGTTGTGAGGCGCACAATGTCCGAATACACCCTCTTTAGGATAATGCACTGTCTTGCACGCATCTGCATGTACTCATAGTAGTAATCATTCTCCCCAAGAAAATGATTGTTCATATAGTAGAGTGCCTCTTTTTTGAGATTAGCAAGCATGTTGTCCAGCTCATCAAAGCACTCACCTGTGTAGTCCGACTTGTTCTCGCGCTCCATATACAGTGACATTCTTCTCAATATATGAACCATCTTGTCATCAACCGTCCTCTGATATGCCACAAGCTTCGCTCTGCTGTCGGGCATGAACAGATTAAGCAAAATTCCGACCCCGACACCAATCACAAGGATAAGAAATTCATTAAGTATCATCTGCCATGAACAGCTTCCCGCTGAAATATAATGGGTGCACAACACCGCTACCGGAGCTATAGCCTCCTTCATATCCAGTACAATACAGAATGTAAGATACGGAATCAGCACAATTCCGAACGCCCACACATGATACCCCGCAAGCGGAAATATCGCAGCAGACAGAATCGTCATAATGACAAAAATCACAAGCCTCTTCGCCGCAATCCGCACCGTCTCCTTCTTGGTATCCTGTATGGTGAGAAGTGTTATAATTCCCGCCGCATAAGCAAAATCAAGCCCCAGTATAACCGCAAGTAAAACCGCAGCTACGGAGCCTGTTACATACTTTATCAGCTTAATAATCTCTTCTTTCTCCATAAAAATATGCCTGCTTCCTCATTTATATGGGACAGGGGTCAGACCCCGTGTCCCAATAAGCCCTTTCCAGCCCTCAATCACCTGCTCCAGCAAAAGCATATCAATATGCCTGCAGAGTTGTACCTGCTCTGCACCACTCTTAAAAGCCGCATCCATGTAGGCTCTCTGAAGTTTTTTTATGTTCTCTGCCATGGCTTTCTCGCCTAACAGCTCCATCATCGCCACCGAATCTAATAAAACCGGACGGAACAATGTGTCCCTTGTCCGCTCCACACTCTCATGCGGTTGAAAATCAGCGCAGAACCGGACAATATCGCAATGCAGCTCATCAAGACATGAAATCGAAGCCTCCATAAACGGAACCGGACTGTCCACCTTACCGCTGTACTCCTTAAGTGAAGCAACCATTACCTTATCGTCAAGCCGCTGCAGCAATTCATCTTTGGTAAGCTCCAGCCTGGCGGGTTCGTCCGATTTCTCATGCTTATTATTTATGAACACCAATGTATTGCCGGCAGTGTTCACACCCTTATACACAACTGCATGCTTGTGTCTTTCGTCAATTCTTATACCGAGCATTGCGCAGTCCATCTCATTTAAGATAGCTATGACATCCTGCCTGTCAACGTAATTTTCAACAAGCTCATAACCATTTTTCTTAAGAAAAATATCAAAATACTTCTTTTCCTGCAGCATTGAACCTGCCATATAGCCGCCGTCACACTTCGCCACTATATACGGAAGCTCCATCCCCAATGCAACCTCATAATCCTGAAAGTCAAGTCCCTTGCTCTCAAGCATATTGGCGATACCGGCAAATGAGCAGGATGAATTGAAGGTCATATATTTCATCTTTTACATTTCCCCCTGTTTTAACTATTTAAAATGTATTTGGGTTCAACATCTGTAAGCCGGACTTACCAGTTTTCTCCCGCTTCATTTGCCTTATTCATCAGCGTATTTTCAAGCACGGAAAAAGCCGGTATGAAGCTGTCCCTTATAAGAAGAAGCAGTTCATCTGCCTCATCTTCATTGTATATATGAACGGATGTATTGCGCTTTTTCAACATTGACAGCCACACGGCTGAATCATCCAGAAAGCCCATTTTATATCCGAGCTGCAGTATCTCGCGGGGCGAACCTGTCTCTGCCTCCACCGCTCCATGAAGCTTTAATATCTCCTGCAACGCCTTCCACGCAAGCTCGAATGTCAAATTAAACTGTCCGATTATGCCTGTCCTGTATATTTCATTTTCATCTGCAAATTCAAAATCCGCTTTTCTCAAGACAGCAAGGCAATTGGAAAAATTATCAAGCTTTTTCATATATGACAACACCATCCCTCTCAATCTCTTTTTTCAATTCTTCCGATATCCCTGAATCCATATCAATCACATCAAACATTAATAGCGAATGTACGTTTTCCTTGATGTCCCAATAAAATTCATCAAAATCCCCACCATACACGGCAATATCCACATCGCTTCTCTCAGTATTGCTCCCTCTTGCCCTCGAACCAAACAGCACAACCTTCGTAACCGAATGTTTTCCGGCAAACATAACAATCTCCCGCTCAACTCTTTCAGGAAGATTATATTTCATTGTACATCCTCCTCTAAATCCAGTAGTCCGGACAATGTCCTCCGTACGCTCTGCAGCAATCAAAAATATCCGCAAGCCACTTCGTTTCCTGCCCATATATAAACGATAATTCGCAAATTTTATAAATTAAATTTCCGTCACCACATCGTCTATCCTGCGCTTAGGCACAACATAGTTGAGGTTCCCATCAAGGTAATATTTCACATCGTCATTTTTCATGTCCTCAATGCTGCTTGCATGTGACGGATATCCGAATGCGATAACCGTGTGAAGCACCTGATTCTGTGTAAGCCCGAACATCCGTGAAAGCTCAGGCTTATTGCATGCGCCTATAATGCAGCTTCCAACTCCATGCGCCCATGCCGCAAGTCTCATGTTCGCGATGGCAAGTCCCGCATCCGTGTCACAATTCTTGTTAATGTCCGTATTTTCCACAACTCCGATGAACAGTACAGGCTCCTCACCCTTTTTTGGCTGTCCCTGCTCAGGTGGAAGATAGCCCGCCCACTTGGTGAGTGCAAAGACCTCTTCAACCTTCTTCTGCGATTTCACAACAACATAGCTGAGCGGCTGCCTGTTAGCCGCGCTTGACGCGTTGCGTGCCGCCTCCATAATCTCGCCGATTATCTCATCCGAAACCGCTGTCTGCTTAAAACGGCGATATGTCCTGTTAGTTCTCATCAAATCCATAAGTTCCATAAAACCAGCCCTCCATGTTATATTTATTCACAAAATATTGATACATTTGCATTTAGTATACCACATCCGGCTTATCTTTTGTAGAATGATTTGTGAGAAATCCTATTCCTGAATCGTTATATATATGAGCAGCAAAAAACTCATGAGTGCTCATAAATGCAAAATACACCAAAAACCAAGGAGGAGCGTGAGTGAAAACCGACAGAATACTAGCCCTGTTTGATTCGTATGTGGACGACCTGTACCGATTTGCCGTCTCGTACACGGGCTCAAAGCAAGAGGCGGAGGATATTGTTCAGGATGTCTTTTTGAAATTGTTGTCAAAAAACATAGCGATAAACAGCAGCTCCGAAAAATCATACCTTTTTAAAATGACCGCCAACCTATGCAAAGATTATTTAAAATCCAAGCGCGCAAAAAATACGGATGACTATGACGAGGTCATGGAAGGCATGAGCACTTCAGACTCGTTTACCGACGACGAACGGCAGCTCTATGATGAGCTCATGCAGCTTCCCGACATTCAGCGAGTCCCCGTGTATCTTCATTTTTACGAAGGTTACACCTATAAGGAAATTGCAAAAATTCTGCAAATATCCGAATCTGCCGTCGCAATGCGTATAAGCAGGGGCAAGGATGAATTGAAAAAAAGATTGGAGGAATGATTATGGAAAATTTAATTAAAACCACATTTGATAAGCTTGAGATGGATTCCGAAGCAAAAATGACAATCAAAAATAATCTTCTGCATGCACGAAAGCGAAATTACACTTGGATGCGTTACGCCGCCTGCGCCGCCACATTCATCGCCGTGCTTTTTGTCGTTCCACCGACCAGAGCGGCTATCGTCAATGCCGCCGAATACCTGACGCACATTTTCCACAGTGCCGACGGCGCCGAGATAATCTATGAGGGGACCGACAATATGGTAAAGTTTTCCTTTGAAATATCCGACACGGAGTACACGGAGGTTTCCGACGGACGGCTCTATTTTGTGCTCGGCGATGTCCGCGAGGATGTCACTGACCTTTGCAGTGAGAGCACTTATTACAGATATGAGCTTGCAAACTCCGATGGCAGCAAAAGTGTAATTTTCGTCGGCGGAACGGTCACAGACAACGGCTGGATTGAGCTTTTGTTTGACGCTGACGGAAACTATGTGTTCGGCAAAGGCAAGGTTCACTCGGACGGGCTCGCGGGCTCCGATGAAATGCCTGCATGGGAGGATGCCGCGCTGCGGAACGAGGACGTGCAGTATTATTAAGCTGTGCCTGTAACCATCACACAGATAAAGGACGGTGCTTTACCCGAGACACCGTCCTTTTGATTTACACTGTTCTCTCATAATCACAGAGATATTTAAGCCGTACTATTATCGCCTCATTGTCCTTGTCCGTCACCGCTTTGTGGAAATGTTAAAAGCATCAAGCACCTCGCTGCCATCCCTGACAAACGCGATAAACTCACTTATCTGAGCCGTCACCTCGTACTCCCGTCCTCCTGCATGCCTGCTGCCATCCTTAGTCAATATCCAGCTTCCAACCGGAAGGTACACCTTTCTTACCGTCTGTCCCTGCTTCGTGATAGGTGCAAACAGTATATCGCTTCCGAACAAATACTCGTCGCCCGTCACATAGCATTTTTTATCATCCGGATAGTCAAAAAACAGCGGACGCATAATCGGTGCTCCCGTCTCAGAGGCTATGTCTATATGCTTCTTAATATACGGCACAAGACGGTATCTGAGTTTTACAAGTTCTGAAAGTATATGCAGATTATCCTCGCCAAAGCTCCATATCTCATTGTCGCCACCCGTAGGCTCCTTGATGTCCCTGCTTCTGTCAGCACCAAGTCTGCTTCCGTGAAGCCGCATGACAGGACAAAATACTCCGTACTGAAACCATCTCACTATAAGCTCCTTAAAATAATCCGATGTAATATCACCACCGTAGAAGCCACCTATATCCGTGTTCCACCATTGAATACCGCACATTGCCATGTTAAGTCCTGATTTCACCTGCTCAGTAAGGCTCTCAAAGGTGGATGCCACGTCACCCGACCAGACTACAGCTCCGAACTTCTGTGAGCCAAGATATGCACAGCGCGACAGAGTGACAACTTCATCCATTCCTTCGGACTTCATGCCGTCATAGACCATCTTCTCGTAATAATACGGATACAAAAGTGCAACCTCGTCGCCCGTCCCCTCATAGAATACCAGATTGTCAAAATCCTGCGGATGTATCTCAGGCTCAGCCTCATCAAACCACATGCAGTCAACTCCATTGTCAAAGTAGTTTTCCTTCAGCCTGCTCCAAACATACTCCCTCGTCTGTGGATTCATCGGATCGATTTCAGCCTGCGCGCCGTAAAATTCAAACACGCGGTTAGCACCCCTTGTGGTTCGTATCAACATATTGTTGTCCAGCATGTGTGCATAGTTCTCACTATTCTCATTTATTGTAGGCCACATGGACACCATGAGCCTTGTCCCCATCTCATGCAGCCTGTCAGCCATAACCTTAGGATTCTTCCAATATTTAGGATCAAATTTATAGTCGCCCTGCTCAGTCCAGTGAAAATAGTCGATAACGATGACAGACAGCGGAATTCCCAACTGTTTGTATCTTTCTGCCACTTTAAGGACAGTCTCCTCGTCCTCGTAGCGCAGTCTGCTCTGCCAGAAGCCGAGTGCCCACTCCGGCATATTCGGCGCATGTCCCGTGAGGTCGGCAAGCTCTGCCGTAACCTGTCTCGGGTTTCCGCCAATCACAACATAATCCATACCCTTCGCGCAATCGCTATTCCACCTCGTTCTGTTGCGTCCCAATTCAACTGTTCCGGTCGATGGCATATTCCATATAAAACCGTAGCCGAGCGAGGAGTACACATACGGTATGGAGGCTTTTGTGTTCAGGTGACGCAAATCAACCGTACAGCCCTTCTTGCTGAACACATTCATTCTCTCATGTCCGAGCCCGTAAAAATCCTCATCCTCGCGTGCCTCAAAAGTGACACGAATACTCCACAAGTTACTTTCCTTGCTCTTGTAATGGCGATAGCCCGTATTAAAGGTGAGCTCCGGCTGCTCGCGAAGTATCTCCTCGCCATCGCGAAAATATGTTACGCGTCCGCACTCCTCAAGCCTTGCCCTTAGATTACCGACCTCGATAAATGCCTCCTTAGTATTGCCGTTCTCCTCAAGCCATGCCCTCGCGGCAGCCTTTCTTGGCATAAGTGTCCAGTTCTGCTCCACAAGCTTTACCGACGCACTCGCTTGAAATCGTATGCTGTTATCACCGCACGCACTCAGCCGCCCTGTCTCACCTGCCCTGCAAAAATATATGCTGTTGTCCCTTATTTCGAATGTCATCAGTATACGCCCTCCTTTATTTATGTCGTGAGCACAGCTCACTTACACTTGTTATATCGTGAGCACAGCTCACTCAATAATTTCGCCGCTCGTCAAGAGTGAGCAAGCTCCCTCTGACTCTCTTGCGCTCATTATATCATAGATGTGATTTCCCCGTTCTTCGAACTCTCAGAATCACAACGGACATGCACCAACTTTGTCTCATTAAGCCTGCACTCCTTCTTAGGTTCGAGGTCATAATAGACCTTGTCGTCGAACGGATACAGCTTCAAGACAAGCTTTTCAGGATAACCATATCGTTTTAATGCAACCCGCCACAGCTCGCCGTTCGAGAACCAGTCGTCGATGAGCTTTCCGTCGGCATACAACTCAGCCCTGTCACCGCCGAAATCGAGCTCGAGGAAAATGTCACCCGAAAAGAGTTTTTTCTCATCGTATTCAAGGTTTAACTCATATTCTTTTGGCTTATTTTTTGCATTATATATACAAGCAGCGGATTTCTCAGGCTTGCCATCCACATTGTCGTCACCGCTTATACACTTACGAACATGACCTTTTTCAGTTACACTTATCTCCCCCGCCTTCTCAAAATGAATGTCAGGCAGCATCCCCACAGTGCCGTCGTCATTTACGATAAAGTGCTCCGCATCATGTGTTGTGAGAAGTCTCACGATGTCAGCGTGGTCGGCATTATCACTCCACTCAAAATACACATCGCTCTCGGGCTCATCGGAATAAAAATAGTATTTTCCTCCGAAGCATCCGAGGTAGGACGCGTTGGTGTGCGTAAGCCGAAGCTCTGCAGCGCCCGTCTTTACGGGGAGATTGTACGGTATCACAAGAACCGCATCGGAAGCTATATTGATATTATTAAATATGATATCGACATCCTGCTCTGTCACATTTTGATTATCCGAAGCACATACTTTATTGCCACAACAATCCTCATTCCTTCGTCTGACGCAGAATTCAAGCGGCATATCAGCCGTAACGCGCTTCTTGGTCATGTGGCGCTTTCTCTGGTGATTGTTTATAAAAAGGAATCCGCAGTCGAGCTCCTCGTTATATCTTAAGCAGGCTCTCAGCGTCTCCATATCCTCCGCACCCTTTGGCTCGGGAATGTTCGATGGAAGATAAACCTTTGCGGGGGCGAGAATATTCTCAACCGACTTTATAAAGGTATGATATTTTCTCAGCTTATAAAAGCTCTCCGAAGGGAGTCCGTTCTCCCTCAGACAAGTCTGGAAATCATAGCTCTTTACAGGAAGGTCATTGTTGTAGCCTGTCGCCTTCGACTCCTGAAGCGTGGAGTATTTTCCGTCGGGATTCACACCGCCGTGATACATATAGTAGCCGATGAGGTTCGCACCCGCACCGAGCATGCAGACCGTCTGCGCCTCGATGTCCTTCGCATACGGATAGGTGCGCCTGTGCGCCGTCACCTGAAGCCCGCCGCCAAGCTCCGCCGTCAGATACGGAACCTTATTAATGTCAAAAGTAAATGATGAACCGCCATTTGCCAAGTCAGAACCAATGTTGGTGTCGTCATGAAAAGACTTGAAAAGGAAGTTCTCGCTCGCCTCAAGCTCATGCGTGTGCTCAGCCCAAGGTGCATCGACATAACCGCCGAGAACGGCAAGGAATCCTTCAGGCACACACGCACCTCCCCAGCCTGTAGCTGAATAATACGGAGTGACAAGTCCCACATCCTGTGCCATCTTCTTAAGTGTACACATATGCGCCATTCTGTCCGACTGTTCAGATGGTCCTCCACAGCAGTGACCGTACTCGTTCTCAATCTGGATTCCGATGACAGGTCCGCCGTCCTTGTACATGAAGCCAGCCGCTTGTTCACCAATCCTTGAATAAAATTCATCGACGAGGGCGAGATATTTTTCATCATTTTCGCGAAGCTTGACCGCGCCCTCCTTTTCCATAGCCACGAGCCAGTCGGGGAATCCGCCGTTCCTGCACTCGCCGTGAGCCCAAGGTCCGATGCGAAGCCACACCTTCATACCGGACTTCTCACAGCAGGCAAGAAAATCCCGCAGACTTCTGTTCCCTTCAAAATTCCACTCGCCCTTCGCCTCCTCGTGATGAATCCAGAAAACATAGGTCGCGACAATCTCGACTCCTCCGCGCTTCATGTTAAGAAGCGCCTGCTCCCACTCCTCCTTCGGATATCTCGAAAAATGAAACTCTCCCATGACGGGCAGAATCGGCTTGCCGTCACATGTCAGATAATTTTGATTGTAGCTGTATGAGTGCATAACATCCTCCGTGTCCAAAATAGAATTTACTTTCTGCCGTGTACCCTTATTCCCTGGTGTGCATTATCCATGGCAAGCAGCTTTTCGGCACATTCATTATATTTTTCCGTCATTCCGAGTCCCTTGAAACCTAAGCTCATCATGAACAGACAGTGTTTTTTGTTTCTCTCGTTTAAATTTTCCTCAAAAATTAAGAGGTCAGGAAGCGATACCGCAAAATAATCGGTCTTTACATCGTCGTCGATATGCTTTTTGCCGTAATCGACAAGCTTGTTAAATCTCACCTCCGCCTGCTCCGTGTCGCCAAGCTTAGCAAACGCAAGTCCCTGATAGTAAATCATCTCAGGTGGTTGGTCGTTGTAATACATCATTCCGACAGGCTCACTTAGTCCCTTTTCAGCCTTCAAAAGACACTCCTCCGCGTACTCCTTCTCCCCAAGCTTATCACATACAACGCCGAGAAGATAGTAGAGATTGTTCTCCTGTGCCGACTCAAGCTTGCCCTCGCCGAGATTATGCGGATAATCGCCAACAGCCTGTGTGAGAAGCTTCTTCGCCTCCGCATAATCACCGTCGGCTATTGCCTTTTTAGCAAGCATGTAAAGTGATGTCAAATATTGCGCCGCAACCTTGCCTTCGCCGCCCTCCCACTGATGGAAATGACGTTTCTCTATAAGCTCAAGCGCCTCCTTGTTTCTGCCGAGCGTATTTAACACGGTCACATACTCGAGGTACATATCGTCCCTGTCGCGCACAAGCTCAAGGTGCTTCTCCATATCGGCAAGACGCTCCTCAAGCGGAAAATTCATTCTTCTCCTAAGCTGGTCAAGCTCCATGTAAACCCTCGAATCGCTCTCATCAAGCTCAAATGCCTTTAAAAGCTCATCGTAAGCCTTCTGCGGCTCGTTATAGACATTGTAATACGCCAGTGTGAGATTTCTGTGAACCGTAGGGAAATCAGGACATTTTTCCCTCGCAAGCTCATAGTCGGCAACAGCCTCTTCGTAAACCCTCTTATCATATAAAAGACATCCGAGATAAAAGCGTGCCATTCCAAGCCCGAACCTCTCTGCAAGCGATGAAAGTACAATATAGTCCTCCATTCTGTGCGGGAAGCAGCCGTCCGCAACGGCATTTTCGGCGAGCCGTGAATATTTTTCTGCCATACTGCAAAAATCTTCCGGATTTTCATTTCCGGCACTTGTTTTTTTCTCATTATCAAGCATCATGTATCCATACGCGATGTAATAATGCACAAGCGGATAAATATTTTTCTCATCAACGCCCTTATTTTTCTGCACCTCAACCCACTCGAGTGCCAAATCAATTCCCTGTCTGTAAAGCCCTGCCTCGTAGCAGTCGTTCACAAGCTCTATGAGCGTATTGTGATTGATTTTTTCAGGCTTTCTGTCGTATAAATGGTCTATGCTTATGCTCTCCGCGCGGAGTGCATCCGCCTCCGCAGCTTTTCCGAGAAGTCTCAATATATTTTCCTTTAACGCCCTCGCCTTCATGCAGTGATACTGCCTGAAAATCGACTCGTCAATGTGCTCTAGTGCCGTTCTCAAATCGCCGCGCTTCACATCTATGCAGGCAAGCTCGTAAAAGCCCGGTGCCTGAAAGCTTCCGCCCCATATTGATTTGTAGAATGCGTCGTAAGCCTCGTCGTCCCTGCCCTGATATTTGAGCGAAAGTCCGAGATTGTAGTACGGTTCAAGGTCGTAAGGGTTAGGATTTGAACGGACAGACTTGTCAACCGCCCTCTTAAAATACTTCTGCGCCCCTGCAAAATCACATTTTCTGAGCAGGCAGAGTCCGTAAGCGTTGTTGAGTCTTATATCAGTCGCATCGCGCCTCAAGCCCTCGAGGTAATAGTCCTCCGCATGGTATGTCGCATGGCGGTACTGCTCGATATGTCTGCCGTAGAGGAACAAATCCTCCGTCGTTTCGCAGTCCTTCGGGAGCGGTGCAGCCTTGGCAGGCTCCGGAATCGGTGTCTCCTGCTTCTTCGTGAAGGTGTAGGAAACGAGCTCTCTTCCGTCGGCATCATTAACGCTCACCCTGACTCCGAATATTGCATCCTCGTCTTCATTTAACGTATTATCGTTTTTTTCAAATAAATCCTCCAAGGAAATGTGTGCCTCGTAGGTCTTTGCAGGCGACAAATCAGTCTGCTCAGAAAAAAGCACCATTCCGTCCTTTTCCACCTTTACGACCGCGCCCTTCTGCTCTGCCGTTGTGTACGCAAAAATGTTGAGTTTCTTTTCAGTCTCATCAAAGACCGCGTTAACCGCCGCGTCAATAGTCGCATTCTTTATGTAACCGATGTTTTTATACGGCATAAAATACTGCTTGAAATTCTTCGTCTCCTGCGGAAGCATCCATGTAAAATCAGGCTGGTTGTCCGTGTAACAGCCCGTCATGAGCTCGATGTAAGGACCGTCATCGTCCGTTAGTGCCCTGTCCCACGCCTTTCCGAAGTCACCGCAGCCCCATGTCCACTGCTTCTTGCCCGGCGCAATGTGATGGTCAGCTACGTGCAGAAGTCCCGCGTGCTTTCCGTAATCGTACTCACCGATAAAGTTGTAATCAGACCTGTACGCCATGTACGAGGTCGGCACGGGAATGTTTTTGTACTGAGCTATGTTTACATGGTCATATTTGTGCTTATAGTAGGTGCCCTCAGCGTAAGGGAAGCTTATGACATCCCTCTTGCCGTGGTCATACACCGCGTTGACATCCTCGGGGAAAACGGAGATTGTGTCATCGTTTACCGCAACCGCAGGGTTCGCCCACCAGAGGAAGGTCTGTGGCACATTCGTCCTGTTGTAGAGCTTTGCCGACAGCTCGATGTATGCCTTGTCGGGGTAGAGTGTCACGCCAAGCACACCCTCCGTCCTGAACATATTCTCAATCTCGCCCATCCAGACGGTCGCACTTCCGTCCTCGTTCTCAGCATAGGAATACTCGACCGCATCAAATGTGCTCGGTCTGTGATGCTGCGGCCAGTTAAACTCAATTCCTCCCGAAATCCACGGTCCCGCAAGTCCCACAAGCGCGGGCTTAATCACATGGTTGTAGTATATAAAATCATAGCCGTTGGTCTTATCATAGGCTCTCTGTATTCTTCCTCCGAGCTCAGGCAGCATCATGACCTTGATGTAGTCATTCTCAAGGTAAAGTGCCGTGTACTCCTTATCGACCTTCGTGTCGCTTATCTTCTCAATCACCGTGTGCGGGTATATTCTTCCCGAGCTTCCCTGATACACTCTCTTCTCAAGGAACATCGGGTTCTTGTCAGGCTTGCCAGCCTCGTAGGTTGGGATTATGACCTTTTCTTCCCAGACATGTACTCTGTTCATGTAAGCACCTCCAAATATATTCACGTATGCTGCGGATAAAAAACAGGACAGATAACTCATAAAATCAATACATATTAAATGTATTTTATAAAT